>Ga0134124_10000019_pt1 | contig 273495 bp, 221 predicted proteins | sample KB304_FD_96880 | JGI IMG/M metagenome (GOLD analysis project Ga0134124, IMG submission 96880) | Terrestrial soil microbial communities without Nitrogen fertilizer from Kellogg Biological Station, Michigan, USA - KB3-0-4 | ecosystem: Environmental > Terrestrial > Soil > Unclassified ...
CCAGCGGAATCGTGAGCGCGATGCGCAGGCTGCCGGTCCGGTCGGAAAGCCAACCCACCAGGAGCGGGCCGAGCGCAGCTCCGATGCCCGACAGAAACAGCACGTGCACGGCGAACGTCAATCCGAGCCGGCGCACGGGAACGATCTCGGCGACCATCGTCTGAAGATTCGGGAACGACGCGAAGATTGCGAACGGCCCGAGCACCGCTGCGCCGAGCAGGATGGCATTGGGAACGTCGTCGACCAGCGCAACGCCGACCAGCGGCGCCGTAACGAGCGCCGTCACGGCGGCCACCGTCATCTGCCCGGCGAAGCGGCGCCGTCGGAACACGTCGCCGAGATATCCGCCGAGCAGGCTTCCGGCGACTCCTCCGAAGAGCTGCGCGATGCCGAAGACGACGCCGATCTCACGCACGTCGAAGTGCAGGTCGCGCTCGAAGTAGCTCGGCGCCCACGTGATCCAACCGGTTGCTGCGGCGATCAGCAGCGCGCCGGTCGTCCAGATCGCGAGCAGCCGCACGTCGCCGAGCGCTCCCGCAACGATACGCAAGGCCGGCTCGTGCACGATGTCGGCCTTCGGCGTGTCGCGCTCAGGCTCGCGCAGCAGCAGCAGGAGCGGCAGCACCAGCAGCCCCGCCGAGCCGTAGAGGAAAAACACGTTGCGCCAGCCGAGCCAGCTGACGAGCGCTCCGCCGAGCCCGATTCCAAGTCCGCCGCCGAGCGCCGTCGACGCACCGAACAGGCCGATCGCGCGCCCGCGACGTTCGGCCGTGAACGCATCGGTCAGTAGCGACATCGCACACGGATAAAGAGACGCCTCGCCGAGGCCGGTGAAAAAACGCGCGGTGAACAGCCCGGCAAAATCGTTGGCGAAGCCGCTGGCGAGCGTGGCGACGCTCCAGCAGACGAGGCCGAACAGCACGACGTTGCGACGCGAGCTCCTGTCGGCGAGAAAGCCGAACACGAACGCGGAGACCGCGTAGATCAGCGAGAACGCGATTCCGCTGATGATGCCGATCTCGGTATCGGAAAGACCGAGCTCGTTCTTGATCTGGGGCACCAGGATCGGAACCACCTGGCGGTCGGCCCAGTTGATGGTGTTGACGAGCGTCAGCGTGACGAGCAGGAACACCGGCCCGCCGCGCCAGGATGCGGTCATCGGTAGAACTTTCCGCGGTCGGGCTTCTCCCTCGCGCCGAACGCGCGGCCAAGCTCCTTGCTTTCTTCGCTGCGGTAGTAGTTGGGCGTCAGCAGGTCGAGCGATACGCGCGACAGTCCGGCTACGCCGCTGTGTCGTGCGTGAAACGAGGACTTGACGGCGGCCAGCGCCTGCGGCCCGCGGTCGGCAAGCTCGTCGCAGACCGAGATGACGTGCTCGCGAAGTTTGTCCGGCGCGACGACTTCGTTGATCAGGCCCATCGCGAGCGCGTCGGCAGCCGGATACTTGCGATTGAGCATCCAGATCTCCTTGGCCTTCTTGCGGCCGACGGCTTCCTCGAGGTACCAGGTGCCGAAGCCCGCATCGAAGCTGCCCATCATCGGGCCGACCTGGCGGAACGTCGCGGTCGACGACGCGATCGTAAGATCGCACATCAGCGCGAGCACGTTGCCTCCGCCGACGGCAAATCCGTTCACCATTGCGATGACCGGCTTCGGAGTCTTGTCGATCAGGTCGTACAGGTCGACGACGGGGAAGATGTTGCCGTAGTGGATGCGGTCGTCGTGCGGCTCGCCGGAATGGTCGTGATCGCCGCCGATCGAGAAGAAGCGCGCACCGGCACCGGTAAGAACGACGGTGCGGACATCGGCGTCGCGGCGCGCGACCTCGAGCGCATCGATCATCTCGTGCAGCGTGCGCACGCGAAACGCGTTGCCTTTGTCTTCGCGGTTGATCGTGATCCACGCCGTGCCTTCGGCATGCTCGACCAGGATGTCTTCGTAGCTCATGCCGCGTCCTCTCGCACGAACGCTCCCGCAGGACAAAATCGGGGACAGACACTGATTACGGGAAATCGGGGACAGACACCGATTTCGGGCGACAGACACCGGGTTCGGGAAATCGGGGTCTGACCTTGATCTCCTCAGTCGAATCGCGGAGTGCCGGTGCGGGCGTTGACGCCGCCGTCGGCGACGACCACTGCACCGGTCACGTACGAAGCCTCGTCGGAAGCCAGGAACGTCGCGACGGAGGCGATCTCTTCCGGCTCGCCGATGCGGCGGGCGGGAATCTGTTTCGCGAACAGCTCGGCGCCGCCGGGAATCGCGCCGAGCCACGCCGCCAGCGGAGGCGTCGCGATCGGTCCCGGACAGATGCAGTTGACGCGCACGCCGCTCGCCGCGTTCTCGACCGCCGCCGTCTTGGTTAGGTTGATGACAGCCGCCTTGGCCGCGCCGTACGCACCGAGCATGACTTCGCCGCCGAGACCGGCACCCGAAGAGATGTTGAGGATGCTGCCCGATCCCTGCGCGATCATGCACCTGAGCGCCGCGCGCACTCCGTAGAACACGCCGTCGAGCGTCACCGACATCACGCGCCGCCAGTCGGCGTCGGTAGTATCGGCGACCGCTGCGCCGTGCGGAGCCGCGGCGTTGTTCATCATGATGTCGAGACGCCCGAACTCGCGCACCGCAGCGCGGACCAGTGCGTCGACTTCGGACGCGACCGATACGTCGACCGTCTTTGCGACGGCATGACTGCCGCCGTCGCGGATCAGTCTGGCAACGTTGGCGACGTGCGTCTCGTCGATGTCGGCGACGACCACGGCTGCTCCTTCGCGGGCGAATCGGAGCGCGGTCGCTTTTCCGATCCCCGACGCCGCGCCCGTTACAACCGCCACCTTTCCTGTCAGCCGCCCTTCCATCGTTTGCCTCCCTTAAGGATCCGGAACCGGGAACAGCCCCGGGGTTCAACGTGAAGTCCCGCGAAAAGCGCGGACTGTGCCGCTTCGTCCGCGACAGACCCGATCGCGGCATCCTAGCCGCACGGACGTGCCCTTGCACGGACAATGGAACACGTTCTATATGGGGCCGAACCGCGCTTCCTGGCGGGCGAGATCGTCGCCTGCCGCCCGGGGCGACAGCTTCGCCACTGGAAAGGAAAAGCGCGTCGACTTCGCCCTGCGTCAGGAGGTCCGCCATGCCCAGATTTCCGTTCGGAATCCCCAACAGCTGGTACGAGGTCTGCTATTCGGACGAGCTCGCCAAGGGCGAGGTCAAGACCGTGCACTATCTCGGCCGCGACATCGTGCTGTTCCGGGGCCATGACGGCAACGTCGGCGCGCTCGAACCGTTCTGCCCGCACATCGGCGCGCACTTCGGCTACGGCGGCAAGGTCGAAGGCAACAACATCGCGTGTCCGTTCCACAGCTGGCAGTTCGACAGCACCGGCACCTGCAAGCACATCCCGTACACCGACAAGATCCCGGCCAAGGCCAAGGCCGGCGCGTATCCGGTGCTCGAGCGCAACGGTCTCATCTTCGTCTGGTATCACGAGCAGGGACTCGCGCCCGATTTCGAGATCCCGGTGATCCCGCAGTTCGGCGCCGACGACTGGACGTCGAGCTACGACAAGTACTCGTGGGATGTCCGCACGCATCCGCAGGACATCATGGAGAACGCGATCGACTGGCCGCACTTCAACTTCGTGCATCTGATGGACGCACCGAAGAACCGCAGCCACGAGTTCCACGACCGCATGTTCAAGTGGGCGATCTGGACCCGCAAGGACGTGCAGACGATGGGCGGCGTCAGCGACGAGTTCAGCATCCAGGCCGAAAACTGGGGCCTCGGATTCGACTGGCTGCTCTACACCGGGATGTTCACGACCGTGATCGTGGCCGGACTCACCCCGATCGACGACACGACGACGCGCATCCATTTCGGCGTGATCGGCAAGAAGGACGGCCGAACCGAGGAAGAAACCCGCGCGCTGCTCAAGGCTTACATGGACGACCAGTCGCTGGCGATCCAGCAGGATTTCGGCATCTGGGAGCACAAGGGATTCCAGATCCGTCCCGCGCTCTGCGAGTCGGACGGCCCGATCGGCGAGTACCGCAAGTGGACCAAGCAGTTCTATTCGAAGGACTGGGCGGCCGCCGCAGCCTGACAGCATCGTGAGCACCGACAATCGTGACGACAGTGGCACCGGCCGCGCCGGACGCCGGGTTTCGCGCCGCGAGTTCCTGCGCCTTGCCGGCGTAGCCGCAGCCGCAGCGGGAGCGACCACACTTCCCGGCGTTCGCGATGCGCGCGCCGAGGACGCGCCGAAGTTCGACATGGAAGTCGACGTCGTCGTCGTCGGCAGCGGCGCCGCCGGTTCGGTGGCCGCGATCTTCGCGCACGAAGCCGGAGCCAAGGTTGCGCTCGTCGAAAAAGCGCTCCTGTTCGGCGGCACCACGTCCAAGTCGGGCGGCGTCTACTGGATTCCGAACAACCGTTTCCTGCGCGAGCGCGGCGTCGAAGGTCCACGCGAACAGACGATCGCCAAGATGGCGCGCTTTTCGTACCCGACGCGCTTTCGCGAAGGCGATGCACCGTTCGGCCTCGCCCAGCACGAGTACGATCTGCTCGCCGCGCTCTACGACAACGGCCCGACGATGGTCGACGAGCTCGAGCGCCTCGGCGCGCTCGTCTCGATGCCGGCCGACAAGCCGTTCGGCGCAATGCCCGACTACTTCGACGAATCGGTCGACGACAAGGAGCCGATCGACCGCCGCATGTGGTCGAAGAAGCCCGACGGCTCGTTCGGCCTCGGCGCCGAGATGGTCCGCCAGCTGAAGGAAGCCATCGACAAGCGCCAGATCCCCGTGCTGATGGGCCATCGCGTGGTGGCCGTGCTTCGCAACTCGCACGGCGAAGTCGTCGGCGTCGAAGCCGAAAAGATCGACAAGTCGACGATCCGCATCCGCGCGAGCCGCGGCGTGATCTTCGGAAGCGGCGGCTTCACGCAGAATCCGGACCTCGTCGAGCAGTTCCAGCCGGGACCGGTCTTCGGCGGCTGCGCGGTGCCGACCAACGAAGGCGACTTCGTCTACATCGCTGCGGCCGCGGGTGCGCGCCTCGGCAACATGAGCTCGGCGTGGCGCGCGCAGATCGTGCTCGAGCAGGCCCTGCAGTTCTCGAGCACGCCGGACGACGTCTTCATGCCGCCCGGCGACTCGACGATCCTCGTCAATCGCCTCGGCCGCCGCGTCGTCAACGAAACCGCAAACTACAACGAACGCACGCGCATCCACTTCGCGTGGGATCCGTCCCGCCACGAATGGATCAACATGCTGCTGTTCATGATTTACGACCAGCGCGGCGCCGAGCTCTACGGCGGGCGCTTCCCGATCCCGGCTCCGGGAACGCAGGCGCCGTACGTCGTCACCGGCGCCAACGCGAACGAGCTCGAGGTCGCGATCAACCAGCGTCTTGCGAAACTGGCGCCGAAAATCGGTCACGTGCAGCTCGAAGAGAACTTCGCCGGCTCGCTGTCGACGACGGTCAAGCGATTCAACGAATTCGCCGCGCGCGGCGCCGACGTGGACTTTCATCGCGGCGAAAAGCTCTACGACCGGCTGTGGCATTCGCACGTGTGGTCGTACCCGAATCCCGGCACCACCCACGCGCTCGGCAAGACGCCCAATCCGACCATGCATCCGCTCGATCCGGCAAGCCGCCTGTACGCGATCATCCTCGCGTCGGGAACGCTCGACACCAACGGCGGTCCGATGATCAGTGCGCTCGGCGAAGTGCTTTCGACCGACGGCAAGCCGATTCCGGGCCTTTACGGCGCGGGCAACTGCATCTCGTCGCCGACCGGTCATTACTACTACGGCGGCGGCGGCACGCTCGGCCCGGCGATGACGTATGCATATCTCGCCGCAAAGAGCGCAGCCGCGGCGCCGGTCAAGGAACTCGACTGAACACTTCCCGGATGGCCGAATCCGCGATCGATGACACAGGCGACTCCTGTTCGCTCGTGACCGCACGGGTAGACGGAGCTTGCGGTGCGCGGCTGCCGCTCGTGGTTGCGCTTCACGCCCGCGGCGGTGACGCCGCTTCCGAGACCGAACGCGTGCGGCTCCGCTTCGGCGCGGGGCCCGACATCGTCGCGCTCGGCGCCGCACGCCCGTGCAATCCGATGCAGAGCAACCTGCGCTCGGTCGCGGCCTACGCGGGCTTCTCGTGGTATCTCGGCGACGATCCGGCGCGGCCCGAGGCCGCGAGCTTCGGCGACGCGCTCGCACAGGTCGAGGCGTTCGTGCGCGGGATCGGACGGCCGTTCGTCCTTGCCGGCGACGAACAGGGCGCCGTGCTGGCGATCGTGCTTTCGCTGTTCACGCCCGACGGTCTGGTCGGGGCTCACACGGTGCGCCTGTCGTCTCCGACGATCGACGGCTGGACGCCGCCGTTCGCGCGCATGGATGGAATCCACATCGTGATCGAGGACTCCGGCGATACGTCGAGGATCGGACTCGAGCTCGAACGACGCGGCGCCGTCGTCGATGTGCGCGATCGGCATGCAGGGCTCGAGCGCTGGCTCGAGTCGCTGCCGGCGGACGAAGATGCGCGTGACTGAGCCGCGGAACGAGTCGATGCCGATGCGTGCGCGCCTGCTCGCGCCGCATGCGCTCGCCGTTGCCGTGGCCGCCATCATCACGTTCTCGGCTGTGCAATCGTTCGCAGCGTCCGCGGGCCCGCAGCCTGCAACCACCGGCGTGCCTGCGTTCGGAAGCGAGCCGGCCGAAGGCCTTTGCATCCAGTGTCACAACTCGTTTGCGCTCGATCCCGACGCGACCGGAGCTCTGGCGGTCGAAGGCGTACCGGCCGAGTACGAGCCGGGTCATTCGTACACGCTGACCGTCAAGCTCGCGTCGACGGACAAGACGGTGCTTCGCTGGGGATTTCAGATGACCGCCGTCTCAATGAAGGACGGCGCCGGCGCCGGGGAGTTCGTCGTCACGGATCCGCAGAAGACGCAGGTGATTTCGGCGATGACCGGCACGCGTTCGTACATCGAGCACAGCTACGGCGGCACTGCGATCGGACAGGCCGGCGGCACGTCGTGGAGCTTCGACTGGAAAGCTCCGGCGGCTTCGGCTGGCGCAATCGGTTTCTTCGCAGCCGGCAACACCGCCAACGCCGACGGCTCGAACCAGGGCGACCGGATCTACTCGCGCTCGCCGGCGCCGCTCGCGCAGACGATGCCTGCGCACTGAGCGCGGATCGATCGCGAACAGCGCACTGGCGCGCAGCGCTTCCCGCTCACGCCGCCTGCGATGCGAGCGACAGATTCTGGAATTCCGCTTCGTCGGTCACTTCGCGCACGACGAACGGCGTGAGCCAGTCGGGAATGCCGACTTCCTGATCCGCCGAGGACAGCTCGACTTCCGCGAGCACGAGGTCGCGATCGGCGAATCGATCGATCTCCCAGACAAGATCGCCTTCGCAAACGCGGTAGCGACGCTTCGCGATCCGGCAGCCTCGGGTCAGCGGCCACATGGCTGCGAACACCTCCGCAGTCGTCTCGTCTTCGATCTCGATGCGTTCGATGCCGGAGCCCAGCTTGACGGTGCGGAAATAGCGTTCGCCGCCGTCGTCGCGCATTCGCCGGATGCGTTCGCGGAGCTGTTTTCCCGGGAGCCAGCCCTGCTCGATCTCTGCGGACGGCGACTCGGACGCGAGCGGCGGCAACGTCGAAAGCAGGTACTTTCGTTCGCGCTCGACCGGCAGCTTCTCGTCCCCCGAGTCAGCAGAAGCGAGCGCATCGGCAAAGCGATTGACCTCGTGAAGCACGTCCTTTGCGCGCCTCGCCAGCCACTGCTTCTCGAGCACGCCGAAGAGCTCGTCGCGCTGCGTGCGCGCCCTGGCTGCAAGCGACACGAGCCCGAGCCGCTCATCGCGGCGCCGTTCGCGCTGCAGGACCGACTTGTCGCCGGCGAACGCGAGCTGGCGAAGGTGCGCCGCCTTCTCTCGCGACGCTTCGTCGAGCGCCGTCTCGAGCGTTGCCTCGAGGACGTGCACGTCGTGCAGCTCGCCGAGAAGGTCCTGGATCGCCTTGAAGCTGCGAACCAGAGCCTTCGCGTCCGCAGTTTCGCGGCGGAGCGGTTCGAGGAGATAGCGCAGGCGCTTCGCACAGATTCTCGCTTCGTGAACGGACTTCTTGTCGCCCGGCGAACGGATGGACCCGAGTCGCTTCGCGAGATCGTGGGCATGCTCGCGGAGAAGCGCGGCAAGCGGCGCCCGCAGCGGGGGCGAGTCGCCGGACATCTCTGCGAGACGCGCACGCAGAGTTTCCGCCGTGCGTTCGAAACTCTCGCGAACGTCCTGGCGCGCCGACGCGTACGCATTGCGGCGGGTTTCGCGCAGACGCCGGACGATCCAGTTGAGCCCGGAGCGCTCTCCTCGCGACAGAGATCCGCGGGCGACTTCGAGCCACGCGATCTGAATCTCCGCGTCGCGCGCGGTGTTGGTCGCGTCGCCGATGTCGCGAAGGCCGTGGCGGATCTTTCGGCTGGCCGCGCTGCGCAGCCACGGCCGGTATGCGCGCAGGCTGCTGCGAAGGCGGCGAATGGCGACGCGGAAATCGTGCATCGCCTCGGTGTCGCGCCGATCGGCGAGGCGGGCGATCGCGCGAGCGGCGTCGTCCAGCAGATCGCACGCGAGGCCGGCAACGACGGTCGATGCGGGAAGCTCGAGGAGCGGGGGCCCGGCGCTCATCGATTATGCCGCACCGCGCGATGACTGTGATCGAACGTTCATGTTGATCCGGCGCCGGCCCAGCCGGCGCCGCCGCAGCGACCTTACGGTCTTTCGTGCGCTGAAGGAACGCCGCGCGCCGGGCCGCAACAGCCGGGAAACTCGACGCATCTCGCGTGCAGGTCGACCGCCGCCGGCCTTGGAATCCGCGACGCACGAAGCCCGCGAACTGGTGAACGTAATGCGCTGAATTCATCCATAAAAAAATATGAATCGCTGTCAGTGACAGTCGCGTTGACAGTGCCTGCACGGTGCATCAAAAGGCAGCTCGCATTGACGCAGATGGGGGCCGCCGGGACGCGGTTCCGGCTGTCGAAAAGGGGACCCAATGAAACTTTCCAGACCAACCAGCTCGACCGCCCTCGCCGCGGCCTGCTTCTCGCTTCTTTGTGCCTTCGCGGGCGTGCCGGGGCGCGCAAATGCCGCCGTCTCGTGCGAGGTCAGTTTCGTTCTCCAGACCAACACGACGCTCGGATCCCTTCAGTTCGACGCCGACTATTCGGCGACGTCGGGACATTTCGTCGGGTTGGGCGGAAACGTCGACTGCACGACGGACGTCGACCAGTCCGTTTCCGAGCAGAACGACGAGGGCGGTCCCAAGGTCCTGCACTGGGGCATCTTCAATAGTGCGATCGGGATCGACGGCCCGACGAGCATCGGTCACTGCAGCTACAGTGGTCCTGACGTTCCGGTGGCGAGTGACTTCGTCGTGACCGAAACGGATTCCACAACTTTCGGAACCGGTGCTGGTCTTAATGCGAACCTGTGCGGCGCGCCGACGACGGGCACGTCTCCGCCGTACTCGCGGGACGCCTGGGTCATCATGCGCAAAGCCCTCGACCCGTCGGTAATCTGCCAGCCGTGTGAATGCGACACCGACAACAACGGACTCATCACGTCCACTGACGCACTCAGCGCCCTTCGCCGCGCCATCGGTCTCAGCGGCACAAACTCCTGTCCTGCCTGCGTCGGACCGCCGGTACCGCACGCGCCGTTCACGACGGGCGTCTCCCTGCAGGCCGTCGTCGATTGCGCGGGTCCGTGCCAGCCGACCGCCGATCCGAGCTGCGGCACCGGCACGAAATCGTCGGTGATCGTCGCCGACAGCGCCGACGACTTCAACGACTCGATCAAATGGAAGCTCGGCGGCGGACCGGAAACGACGCAGATCGACCTTGGTGATCCCGAGTTCTCGAACACCACGTACTATCTCTGCGTGTACGACACTTCTGGCGGAGGTCAGTTCCTGGCGACGCAGCTTACGATTCCCGCAAGCGAGAACTGGTCGAACAAGGATCCCAAGGGCCTTGGCTACAAGGACTCCGAAGGACTGTCCGACGGCGTGACCAAGATCGGCATCAAGACCGGCGCGGCCGGCTCTTCCAAGATCCAGGTCATTGCAAAGGGCCTGAGCCTTCCGATGCCCGCGCCCGCGAGCGGCACGGCATTCTTCAACGCGGCAGGTCCGATCGTCATGGAGCTTCGCAGCACCGCGTCGCCGGCCTGCTGGTCGGCGTCGTTCCCGACCCCCACGGTCAACTCGGTGACGAAGTACAGCGCGAAGACGCCGTAACAGACCGGCGAGCGCTCGCGCCCGGACAGCATCAGCCGGCCACGCCTCGCGGCATGTTCCGGCAGGCTTCGGCAATTCGTTCGAGCGCATCGGCCGAAAGACACGTCTGCGCAGTTTCGAAGACCTCGCGCTCTTCGTACCGTACGTGCGCGTCGAGCAGGATGCCGAATCGCTCCACCTCGCCGGCGCTCGCAAACGCGATGCCGGCAAGATCCCGCAGTGCCGCATGCTCGACGCGGATCCTGTCGACCAGCGGCTGCTGGCCGGCCTGCTCGAGCGCGGGAAGCAGGCAGGCTTCCTCGATCTGAAAATGCGGCTCGAGATCTCTCGCGAACACTACGCGAACCTGCTCCCAGACCTCGTGCGTACGCTGTTCGTTTGCGGCGGAAGCGGACACCCTGCAACGCCGCGCGAGCACGAGAGCATGATGATGGTCGTGCGAAAGCGACTGGAGCTGGGAGATACGCTGCATTGGAACGAAACGGGCCGCGGCAACCGGTAGTCAGGCCGCCGGCCCCTGATACACCTCGAAGAAGCGCCCGAACATCTCCTGCGGGATCGAAAGATTCGCGTCGCGGTCACTGCGGATGCAGACGACGCTGGGCCCGTCCGCGCCACGAGACGCCGTGAGAGCCGGCGCGAGGTCTTCGATCTTCTCCACGTACGATGCTGCGCAGCCGAGGCCTTCGGCGACTTTGTCCCAGCGGACGGTTCCCATCGCCGTGCCGAACGTCCGCCCGTAGAGCATGCGCTCGTTCGGCTCCTCCATCGTCCACGAGCCTTCGGCGAACACGATCGTCGTGATCTTCAGATTCTCGCGCGCAGCCGACTGCATTTCCATGAAATGGAAGCCTGCGGCTCCGTCGCCGGTCACGCACACCACATCCCGCGCCGGCGCTGCGAGCTTCGCTCCGATCGCCGAGGGAATGCCCGTCCCAAGCATGCCGAGCTCGAGGATGCTGTGGTACGAGCGCGGTCCGGTCGCAGGCAGGATCGAGTGAGCCCACAGCGAAGTGTTGCCCCCGTCGGTCACGTAGACCGCGTCCCGGCCGAACGCCTCGCCGATCGCGAGCATCGCGTGCGCGGGATGGATGCCCGGCCCCTGCCAGCCTGCGATGGAAACCATCTGCTGCTGCCGCCACTCGTCCTGCACGCTGTGGTAGCGGTGCATGTCGGCCGATCCGTTCGGCTTGCTGCGCAGCGCACGCAGCTCGTCGAGCAGCGCCGGAGCCGCGCCGGCGAGATCGCCGACGATCGAGAGCTCGACCGGGCGCGACACACCGACGCTGCGCTGGTCGATGTCGATGTGGATGAGCTTTTGCGTGGCGGGATCGCCCCAGTATTTGTCGTACGGAAGATCGAGGTTGCCGACGCGCGAGCCGAGCACGGCAATCACGTCGGCTTCTTTGCGCGCGAGATCGCCCGCCGGTCCGTAGCCGTGCAGCCAGTTCGCATGATCGACGGGGAACGACGCGCGTCCGGCCATCGTCGTAAGCACCGGACAACCGAGAAGCTCGGCGATCGCAAGCACCGCCGCATTGGCACCGGCGCGATCGACGCCACTGCCGGCAACGAGAACCGGACGGCGCGCTTCGTGAAGAAGCCGGGCCGCGTGGCGAAGCCGCGACTCGGGAGCCTCCGGACCCGCAGCGCGTGTGGCAGACGGCGGAAGAATTCGTGCGGACGATTCCTCGCCCGTCGCGTACATGACCGGCGCCGGGATCTCGAGCTGAACCGGCCCCGGCCGCCCGCACCACATCTCGCGGAACGCGAGCGCAGTCAGCTCGGGAATGCGGCCCCACTCGAAGATCGGACCGCCCCACTTCACCGCGGGCTTGAAGACGTCGAGCTGGTCCTGCCCCTGGAACGTCGCGGGCGTCGACGGATAGACGATGCCGAGGCGGTGCTGGGCCGTCAGAACCAGCACCGGAACGCCTTCGTGACGCGCAGTGATCACGCCCGGCAGCAGGTTGGCTGAACCCGGGCCGGGATTGCCGAGCACGACGGCAACCTGCCCCGTTGTCTTGTACAGCCCCTCGGCCATGTGCACGCCGGCCGCCTCATGGCGAACCGGAACGAGCCGGATGCCGTGGGCTTCGAGCGCCGCCAGGATCGGATCCACCTCCGGACATGGCAGGCCGAAAACGAAACGAATGCCTTCATTGGCGAGGCACCGGACGAGAAGCTCTCCACCAGTAATCTGACTCATTGGTTTTCCTCGATTCGAGCCGGGCTTCGAACGGAATCACGCGTTGATGTCATGGTGCCGACCAGCGCTGATGCCGAGCAATGTTCAGGCCATGGCAACTCGGCGCGGACAAGTGCGGAAGCATGGCGCTTCTCGACGTCGGCTGGCGCGAGCTTTCCCGTCGCTGCGAAAAACGGGTCGTCCGGCTCCCGATTCGGGAACCGCGAACACGCGGCGTGCCGTAAACACGCGGGATTCTCCGCATGTCCGAGCCGGAATACGAGCGATCGCAACAGGCAAGCATCTTGCATTCGCAGACTCCGAAAAGGCGAACGACATGCATGTGACGAATCTCGAGACCCCAGCCAGCCCTGGAGGCCATCCGCATGGCGGCGGCCATCCTTGTGGACATCCTTCTGGACATGTTGGCGGCCATCCGTCGGACCAGGCCGAAGCGCGCACGCGCTACGACGACTCGCCGCGGCGCGTGTACTGGGAGCTCACGCGCGCATGCGCCCTGGCGTGCAGGCATTGTCGCGCCGAGGCCGTGCATCATCGCTCGCCGGACGAGCTGACCACCGACGAAGCGTTTGCGGTGCTGCGCTCGCTCGCGGCGGCTCGCCCTGCGCCGGTTGTCGTGCTGACCGGAGGAGATCCTCTCGAGCGACCCGACTTCTGGGAAATCCTCGATCACGCGCGCGCGCTCGGTCTTCACGTCGACGTCGCGCCCAGTGCGACACCGAAGCTCAGCCGCGAAGTGATCCTTCGGCTCGCTGCGCGAGGCGTCGGAGCGATGTCGCTCAGCCTCGACGGCTCCAACGCTCGCCGGCATGACGGCATGCGCGGCATCGCTGGCTGCTTCGATCGTACGATGGAAGCAGCCCGGCATGTCTCCGAAGCCGGCATCGCCCTGCAGGTGAATACGCTGGTCACCGCCGACACGTTGTCGGACATGCCGGCCATCTGCGATTGCGTCGGTACGATGCACGCGCGGCGCTGGAGCCTGTTCTTTCTGGTCACGACGGGCCGCGGGAGCACGCTGCCGCAGATCACTGCGAAACAGGCCGAAACGCTCCTGCGATGGGCCGTGCGGCTTGGCCGAAGCAAAGGCTTCGTCGTCGCAGCGACCGAAGCCCCGATGTATCGGCGCGTGCTGCTGCAGATGCGCGGCCTTGGTCCGGACGCGCCGGTTCCCGGCGCCGGAATGCGCGACGGCAACGGCATCCTGTTCCTGTCCGCGCGCGGCGATGCGATGCCGTCGGGTTTCCTGCCGATCGTGATCGGCAACGTGCGCGAAACCGACGCGCTCTCGCTCTATCGCGAGTCGCCGCTGATGCGCGACCTTCGCCGGCCGGAGTCTTTCGGTGGACGCTGTGGTGCGTGCGAGTATCGCGAAGTCTGCGGCGGGTCGCGCGGGCGTGCGTTTGCAGCGACGGGCGATCCGCTCGGCGAAGATCCGCTTTGCGTCTACAGGCCATGATGCGCGTGCAGCCCGCCCTCCACGAAGAAAACCCCGGCCGGAGATGATCCGGCCGGGGCTTTTGACGAACCCACCAGCACTGATCCGAAAGGTCTGCCTTACGGAGTTGCCGGGTTCTTCGTCGACAGCGCCCATCCCATGCGCTCGTGGCCGTACTGGTTCCAGATCGGGTTCTTGCCGCCGGTAAACGACGTGTAGCGCGCAGCGCCGGTTCCCGTCGTGCCGCCGAACAGACCGGCCGTCACCGTCCCGCCGTTGTAGGTGGGATGCGTATCGTCGGACTGGATGTAGTCATAGCTGGTCGAGGAGGTCGCGAAGTGCGTGTTGGCGTCGCGCAGCGTCGACTTCAGCGTGGACGTGATGCGCGTGACGTACGAGGACTCGCTCTCGCCGGGCACGTACTGGAGCGCGGCCGAATCGATCTGGCCGTCGCCGTTGCTGTCGTAGTCGGCACCCATGTACTCGGCGAAGTCGTCCACGCAGGCGAAACCGTAGCTGGCCGCCGTGTTGCAGGCCCGCCAGTTCATCTTCGCGATGTACGGCAGGAACTTGTCCCTGAGGTTCACTTTTGCGCCCGTCGTGGCGTCGGTGCACGAGCTGAGCACGTTGTCGGCGTTGTAGCCGGGATAGTACAGATTCGCGACGACCTTCAGCGTGGTTCCCGCGTACGCATTCGCATTGATGTAGGACATCGCTGCGTTCTGGTATGTCGTGCAGTTGTTCAGCGCCGTATCCATGACGCCGTAGTTGCAGGTTCCGGTCTGGCCCTTGAAGCTGCTGCGCGCCTGGAGGCCGTCGTTGCCGCACATTTCGAACGTGACGACGCGAGTGTTCGTCGACTGCATGTAGGAACGCTCGGAGACGATCTTGTTGTTGTAGATGTCCGAGGCGATCGCGCCGGATTTGCAGCGACGGACGTTTTCGATGTCCGCGTTCCACAGGGCAGACAGGTACTCGGCATCGACGGTGGTCGCGGCGTTCTTCGCGGCGCTGGTGATCGAGCCGTTGTATCCGGCATAGATCGAGTCGCCGTACGCCGTGATGCGGTACTTGGTGGTCGTACCCGAGCGATCGATGGTCCACGAGACGTTCTGCGTCAGAGTGCTGGCCATGGCCTGCGATGCGACGAGGACGCCGACGATCGAAAAGAGCGCGACGCGCCTTTTCAGAGCGAACTGATTGGTCATTTCCTTTCCCTCCGCCAGGTTTTGAGTTGCAGTGAGCAGCCGACGAATCGTTTTTCGCGGCGGCGGCAACTTAGCATCGTGCGGGCGAAACCGACGTAACCCACGTGGGGCAAATCCGCACATTTATCTTCCGATTTCTGCTACGACGGAGCGCGTCGTGAATGACAAGGGAGTTTAACCCGGCGCATATGCGTGGGCATTGCGCTCAACGAGAGCCCGTTCCGAGCCGGACGCCGCGCTATGTCGGAAGTGAAATCAAGGAGCCGCGAATGCCGAGCGCCACAATCGTCAGCTTCAACATCGGCGACCTTCCGTGGCCATTTAAGAAACCCGAGCTCGCGGCGATTCCGGATCGCATCGAAAAAATACGCGCCGGGCTCGTTGCTTACGACTATCGACTCATCCAGGAGGACTGGTTCCAGCGCATCGACGGTCACGCGTGCGGACACTGGTACTGGCTGCCGAGCGGTCTCACGCTCGGCGCACCGGCTGCGCATCCGCTCGCGAACGATTCGTGCACCCGCCACCGCCATGCGGGCTTTACCTCGGGCGACGTGCTGGCGCGCAAGGGGTGGCAGATGGCCACTTCGCAGGGCGTGTTCTTCGCGCACACGCATCTCGATGCCAGCGATGCCGACTGGTCGTATCGGCAGGAGCAGGCGCAGGACATCCGCAACTCGCTCCCTGCCGCAGGGCCGCTCGTGCTGGGCGGCGACTTCAATACCGAGAACAAGGTCGAGCGCGCGTGGATGGACTCGAAATTTGCGGAGATCGGGATGGCGCGCATCCCGATCGTCACGAACAAGGGAAAAGATCACCTGTACACGCGCGGGCTGACCACGCTCGCGTTCGGCGAGGACGCTGCGCTGAGCGTGCTGAGCGATCACCCGGCCGTCTGGGCCAGCGTGGAGTGGATGTAGGGTCTGGCGGCTCGACGCGAATGCGTACCGCATTCTCGCGACGGCCCTAGGGCACGAACTGTTCCTTCAGGATCCGCTCCTCGAGCCCGTGCTCCGGATCGAACAGCATCTGGAGCGCAATGCTCTTGTTCTCGCGCACGGTCACCTCGGCGATCGAGCGGGCTTCGGTGGTGTCGGCCGTCGCGCTCACCGGCCGGCGGGTCGGCTCGAGAACCTCGAACTTCACTTCGGCTTCGCGCGGAAGGATCGCGCCGCGCCAGCGGCGCGGCCGGAACGCGCTGATCGGCGTCAGCGCGACGACATTCGAGCTGACCGGCAGGATCGGGCCGTGCGCCGAAAGGTTGTAGGCCGTGCTTCCGGCCGCCGTCGCGAGCAGCACGCCGTCGCAGACCAGCTCGTCGAGGCGCACGCGTCCGTCGATCGAGACGCGGATCTTCGCCGCCTGCCGGCTCTGGCGCAGCAGCGCGACTTCGTTGATCGCGACCGCTTCGACGCTGACGCCGTTGGTGCAGACCGCGTGCATCGCCAGCGGATGGATCGAAGCCGGGATCGCGCCGCGGATCCGTTCGAGGAGGCCGTCCTCGGCGTAGTCGTTCATCAGGAACCCGACGGTTCCCTTGTTCATCCCGTAGATCGGCACCGGCCGCGTGATGTGCGTATGCAGCGTCTCGAGCATGAAACCGTCGCCGCCGAGCGCGACGATCACATCGGCTTCGCCGGCGGGAACCGACGGGTAGCGCGCGCGGAGCCGCTCGAGAGCTTCCTTCGCCTCCGGTGCCTCCGACGCAGCAAATGCCAGTTTCTCGCGAGCCATCGGGCGACCATAGCCGCCGAGCGCGACGATGGCCACACGCGCGCCGGTTTGGAAACCTCGCGGCTCGTGGCAACATCCGCCGCCACTGCGCGACCGGCATGCGCTCGCGGCAGGGTTCACATCGCGATGGCCGTTCTCGAATTCTTCTACGACTGCTCGAGCCCGTGGACCTACCTTGCATTCCACCGCATCGAGGACCTGGCGCGCCGCTGCAACGCGACGCTGGTCTGGCGGCCGTTTCTCGTCGGCGGCGTCTTCAACACCGTCAACGGCAGCGTCTACGAGCAGCGCGCGAATCCGGTGATGCCGAAGCTTCGCTGGTACGTGAAAGACCTGCAGGACTGGGCAGCGTTCTACGGTATCCGCATCGGACAGCCGCCCGTGTTTCCGGTCAACAGCGTCAAGGCCATGCGCGCCGCGCTGGTCGTCGAGCCCGACGGCCTGCTGCCCACCTGGTCGCGGCGGGTGTTCGAAGCCTACTGGGGCGAGCTTCGCGACATTTCGCAGGACGACGTGCTGCGATCGATCGCCGTCGACGTTGGGGTCGATGCGGACGAGCTGCTCAAAGCGATCGCGGAGCCTGCGGTCAAGGACCGGCTTCGCGCGAACACCGAAGAGCTGATCGCGCGCGGCGGCTTCGGCTCGCCGACGATGTTCATCGACAAGGACGACATGTATTTCGGCAACGACCGGCTCGTGCTCGTCGAGCACGCACTGACCCGCCGCAGCGGCAGCAAGGACCAGACAACGTGAAGAACCTGTTTTCGGTAGAAGGAAAGACCGCGCTCGTGACCGGCGGCTCGCGCGGCATCGGCCTGATGATCGCGCGCGGCTACGTCGAAGGCGGTGCACGCGTGTACGTCGCGTCGCGTAAACAGCAGGCCTGCGACGAGACCGCGGAAGAGCTTTGCAGGATCGGCGGCGAAGGTAGCTGCGTTTCCCTGCCGGGCGACATCAGCACCGAAGACGGCGTCAAGGCGCTCGCGTCCGACCTCGCGGCGAAGGAAGGCAAGCTCGACATCCTCGTCAACAACGCCGGGACGAACTGGGGCGCGCCGCTCGCCGACTACACCGACGATGCGTTCCAGAAGGTCCTCGCCACCAACGTCAAGTCGGTCTTCAACCTGACGCGCGAGCTTCTGCCGATGCTGCGCGCCGCCGCGAGCAAGGACGACCCGGCGCGCGTCATCAATATCGGCTCGATCGACGGGCTGCACGTGCCGGTGCTCGAGACGTACGCGTACTCGGCGAGCAAGGCGGCCGTGCATCACCTGACGCGCGCGCTCGCCAAGCAGCTCGCGTCCGACCACGTCACCGTCAACGCCGTCGCGCCCGGTCCGTTCCAGAGCAAGATGATGAAGGAGACGCTCGAGCGTTTCGGCGACATGATCGTCGCGCAGGTCCCGCGCGGCCGCATCGGCGAGCCCGAAGACATGGCCGGCATCGCGATCTTCCTGGCGTCGCGCGCCGGAGCGTACATCACCGGCGCCGTGATTCCGGTCGACGGCGGGATGTCGACCTGCGTCTGACGCGGAAGCGTTGCGCCTCAGTCTTTCTTCGGATGCTTTTCCCAGTAGGTCGCGGCGCCGCGCGTCCATGCGGGGCCGTTTCCCCAGTTGTTGCGCGTGCACTTTTTGCGATGCTCGGGATCGAGCTGCTTGCGCAGCGTCTCGTACTGCTCGGTCGTCTGCGTCGCGGCCGGCACGGCCCAGAAGTCTTCTTCCTTCGACCACTTTCCGCCGCCGGCGTACTGAAGAATCGTGATGCCCGGGAAATCGAGCGTCCCCTCGCCGCCCGGACGATCGCGGCGATTCTGCATGTAGACGATCGCGCGACCCGACGGCTCGACCATGTGCCACTCGTAGACCGTGTACAGCTCGCCGTACTGGGCCATGATCGGCTTGATCCACGCGCGGATCTCTTCGCGTCCGTGGAGGTTGCCGAGGACGTGCTCGACGTAGAGCGCGTCTTCGGTGAACAGGTCCGCCCACGCGTCCCAGTTCTCGCCGACCGCGCCGGTCTGCCAGTACGTGCGAAACGCGGATTCCACTTCGTCGATCGGAAAGGTCGTCATGGGCGCGACTTCTACGGTCCCGCGCGTGCCGATTCCAGCCGCACGGGCGTGGTTGCCTGCGTCCCTCGGCGGTGAGAGGACGCCTCGGGCGATGCTGCGGCTTTTCCTTCTGCTCGTGAAGTTGTCGCTCGGGCTGGCCGGCGCCGCAGTGATCGCGGTCGCTCTGCTTTCGTTCGTGCCGCCGCCGACGAGCGCGTTCATGATCGAAGCCTCGATCGCCCGCGGCGGCCTCGTCGAGTACGACTGGAGCGCGGAGGTCTCTCCCGACCTTCTCGTCGCCGTCGTCGCAGCCGAGGACCAGAGATTTGCCGAGCACGCGGGCTTCGACTTCGATGCGATCGAGGAAGCTGCGAAGCACAACCGGCACGGCGGAAGCATCCGCGGCGCGAGCACGATCTCGCAGCAGGTCGCGAAAAACCTGTTCCTGTGGCCAGGGCGAAGCTGGCTGCGCAAGGGCATCGAAGCCGCCCTCACAGTGACGATCGAAAAACTGTGGACGAAAAGGCGGATTCTCGACGTCTACGTCAACATTGCCGAATTCGGCGACGGCATCTTCGGCGCCGAGGCCGCCGCGCGACGCTTCTTCGGCAAGCCGGCCGCGTCGCTTTCGGCTTCGGAATCCGCGCTGCTGGCCGCCGCGCTTCCCGATCCGCACGACCTTCGCGTGGATACGCCATCGCCCTACATGCGGCGCCGCCAGCAATGGATCCTGCGGCAGATGTCGGCGATCGGCGGAGAGATCTTCCTGCGGCGCCTGCACTGAACAAAGCGACGTCTTCCACCGAGCGCTGGCGACCCGTTCGATTTTAGGCAGCTCTCTCCCGAGCGCGGCGACGTCTCAACGCATCGATGCCGGCGTCTGGCGCTCCATGACGTCCGCAGCCACGCACACCGTCACGGTTCGCGGCAGGAAGCGGTTGACGTTCGCACGAAGCAGGTTGAACCATCCGGTGACGACCGACGGCTGCTTGCCGAGTGCGTCGAGCGCGGTCTCGACGACCGACTGCGGGCTCTCGTCGGCGGAAGGATCCGGACGCGTCTCGCCGGCAATCGCCTCGAACTCGGTCGCGACCGGACCGGGCTGAACGACCAGCACATCGACGCCGCGATCGCGCACTTCGGCCCACAGCGCCTCGCCGAACAGAAGCTCGAAGCCCTTGGTCGCCGAGTACAGACCGTGCATCGGAATCGGCTGCCGGCCGGCGACCGATCCGATGATCAGGATCGCGCCGCGCCGGCGCGCAAGCATGCCCGGAAGCATGCGTGAGACGAGCGTGACGTTGGCCGTGCAGTTGAGCGCGACCATCTGCTTGAGGCGCGCGAGATCCTGCTTGTCGAAGCGCCCCGCGTAGCCGACGCCCGCATTGCTGACGAGCATTCCGATTTCGAGATCGTCGACCGCGTCGGCAAGCGTTTCCGGCCCGTCGTCGGCCGCAAGATCGACGGTGACGGTGCGGGTGCGGACTCCGTGCTGGGACTCGAGCTCTTCGGCGACGGCCGCGAGCCGGTCACTGCGGCGCGCGGCCAGCACGCACGAGACGCCGCGCGCCGCGAGCGCACGCGCGAACTCGAGGCCGATCCCCGCTGTCGCACCGGTGATGATCGCCCACTCTCCGTAGCGCTTCGTGTATTCGGGCGGTGCTTCGCGAAAGGCATCCCTCGCCCGCCAGATCGCGAGCGCGAGCGCACCAAAGAAGCCGCCGGAGACCAGGCCCATCAGCCAGCCGCGAAATCCGCCGAAATGCGCGATCGGCCACACGAACATCGAGAATGCCATCTGCGCGACATAAAGCGCCGCCCACGGCCGCATCCAGCGACGCATCCGCCAGAACCCGTAGAGCCCGATCGCATAGACGACGAGATGAAGGACGTCACCGATCTTCGCCGCCCAGCCGGTCAGGGTGATGCCGAACCAGATATCCTGGTCGGTCGCGACCGGCTTCACGAGGATGTCCCACGGCGAGTAGACGAAGACCTGGAACGCGGCGAAGACCATCAGCGCGTTCATCCATGCAGGGCGCGCGGAGAAGCGATGACGGAGCCAGCTGGCAAAACGATTCATTCGGAGCCCCCTGTCGGCGAACGGAACATGCCGGACGAGCATGGACCGGCCGAAGCCGGCGCACCTTAACACAGCATCCGCCGCAGACACGAAAGCTCAGTGCCGGCTCTTGACGATGCTGCGCGCGAGCAGCCGCATCTCGTCGGCGCGAGACGATCCGCGGCGCCAGACCAGACCGATCCTTCGCCGCGGCGCCGGCTTCCGGAACGGCCGCACTTCAACGCCGCTTCCCTTGCCGGCCATCGATCGCACGGCAATCCCGGGCAGGAGCGTGACGCCGTCGCCGCCGGAAACCATCGGAACCAGCGTGGCGAGGCTCGTCGCCCGAAGATCCGCGTTCTCGTCGGCGCCGGCGCGGTTGCACACGGCGAGCGCCTGGTCGCGCAGGCAGTGTCCGTCTTCGAGCAGCAGCACGCGTTCGCCTTCGAGGTCGCTCTCGCTCACCTGCTTCTTCTTCGCCAGCGGATGGCTGCGGGCCATCGCGAGCACGAACTCGTCCTCGAACAGAGGCTCGCAGTCGAGCCGGTCGGTGGCGGTGTCGAGCGCGAGCAGCGCAACGTCGAGCGTGCCCTTCTCGAGCATCGACACGAGCACGTCGGTTTTCTCCTCGCGCAGCGTGAGCCGGAGCTCCGGGTAATCGCGCCGCACCATCGCAAGCGACGACGGCAGCAGGTACGGCGCGATCGTCGGGATCACTCCCATGCGGAGACGCCCGACCAGCGGGCGTGCACGGTGGCGCGCGGCCTCGACGAGGTCGCGCGCCGATTCGAGCAGCGTGCGCGAGCGGCGGACGATCTCGTCGCCGGCCTCCGTCACGAGCACGCCGCGCCGGTCGCGTTCGAAGATGCGGACGCCGAGCAGCCGCTCGACTTCGGCAACCTGGAGACTCAGGCCCGGCTGCGACACGTGACAGCGCGCCGCCGCGCCGCCGAAGCTGCGCTCATCGGCGACGGCCACCACGTACTCGAGCTGCCTCAGCGTCGGAAGCGAGGTCCCGGACGGAAGTTTCATAATCACAGGCTATGCAAGATAACAGAAGGATCAATTTGTTCAATGCTGACGACCGGTCCAGTATCCTTCCCAAGGAGAACAACACCGATGCTGTCCAATCGAGAAAACCAGAGAGTACCCGACGTCACGTTCCGCACCCGCGAGGGCGGCGAATGGAAGGACGTGACCACCCGCGAGCTGTTCGGCGGCCGCACCGTCGTCGTTTTCGCGCTGCCGGGCGCATTCACGCCGACGTGCTCGGCCAGCCATCTGCCCCGCTACGAGGAGCTCGTGCCCGCGTTCCGCAGCGCCGGCGTCGACGAGGTGGTCTGCATCTCCGTCAACGACGGCTTCATCATGGAGGCGTGGCGACGCGACCAGAACATCGAGCATGTCCGGCTGATCGCAGACGGAAACGGCGACTTCAGCCGCCAGATGGGCATGCTGGTCGACAAGCGTGACCTCGGCTTCGGCGAGCGCTCGTGGCGCTATTCGATGCTGGTTCGCGACGGAGTCATCGAAAAGATGTTCATCGAGCCGGAAGTGGCCGGCGATCCGTACGAGGTCTCCGACGCCGACACGATGCTCCGCTATGTGGCGCCCGCACGGTCGACCGCAAACGTCGTCGTGTTTTCAAAGACGGGTTGCCCGCACTGCGCACGCGCGAAGAGCCTGCTCGATGCCGAGGGCATGCCGTTCCATGAGATCGAGATTTCAACGGCCGGCGGTCTCGGTGCGCTTCGCGCCGTGAGCGGCGCGGTCACCGTGCCGCAGGTCTTCATCGACGGCGTGCACGTCGGAAGCGCCGATGATCTCGAGCGGCACGTCGCGAAGGCCAGGTCCCAGGCGGCCGGTTCCCGCGAGATCGAGCCGCCGGACCACGCCGCGTAAGCACGCCGACTCTGGACTCCGTCCCGCTTCGCCTCTACAACGCCCGCTCGCCGAAGCCTTCTCGCTTCGGCGGGCGCATCGTTCGGAGCATCGCCACACGCGGTGAGCACGATAGCAGGAGGAGTTTCGATGGCAGGACGTCTCGACGGAAAGGTCGCCGTGATCACCGGCGGCGGAAGCGGCATCGGCCGCGACAGCGTGCTTCGCTTTCTCGCCGAAGGCGCGAAGGTCGTCGCGAGCGACATCAACGAGCGCACCGGCAGGGAGACGCTCGATCTTGCCGCAGCGCAGGGCCTCGGCGCCAACGTCGTCTTCCAGAGAACCGACGTATCCGACGAAGCGCAGGTCGCCGCGATGATCGATCGCGCAAGAAGCGAGTTCGGCCGTCTCGACGTCGTCTTCAACAACGCCGGCTACCCCGGTGCGCTCGGCAAGGTCGACAAGATCGACACGGACGCATGGGACAAGACGTTCCAGGTACTGGTGCGCGGCGTATTCCTCGGCATGAAGCACGGCGCGCGCGTACTGCTCGAGCAGGGCGACGGCGGCTGCTTCATCAACACCGGCTCGGTCGCCGGTCTGAGCGGCGGATGCGGACCGATCGCCTACACCGCGTGCAAGGCCGCCGTCGTCAACATGACGCGCGCGGTCGCCGTGCAGATGGCCAGGCACAACATCCGCGCGAACACCGTCTGTCCGGGCGGAATCAACACCCCGCTCGTGCACCGCGGCAACGAAGAATCGATGGACGGCGTGATGGCCAACGCGCAGCCAATGAAGACCGCCGGGCGCGGCACCGACATCGCCGCAGCCGCCGTCTACCTCGCGAGCGACGACGCCCGCTTCGTCACCGGCATCGAGCTGGTCGTCGACGGCGGCCTGATGGCAGCCGGCCCGCACGCCTACAAAGGCGAGTTCGAAGCCGCCTTCCCGAGCGGCATGGACATCGGCACCTCCGAGATGTGAACCCGCCTGCGTGCCCGCGTGCGAGTCGTCATCCGCCAACCCGCGGGCGGTGTGGGCATGCCGGCGGGCGAGTCGTTCCGCAGCGAAGCGAGGACTAAAGCGAGCGCGCCGGCATGCCCATGCCGGACGCGCGCTCGAGCATTACCCGACCTTCCGCCAACCCGCGTCCGGCGTGGGCGTGCCCGCGGGCGAGTCGTTCCGCAGCGAAGCGAGGACTAAAGCGAGCACGCCGGCATGCCCATGCCGGACGCGCGCTCGAGCATTACCCGACCTTCCGCCAACCCGCGTCCGGCGTGGGCGTGCCCGCGTGCGAGTCGTTCCGCAGCGAAGCGAGGACTAAAGCGAGCGCGCGGGCATGCCTATGTCGGACGCGCGCTCTACCGGAAGTCGTTACATAGCGTCCGCGAGCGCACGCAGAGCATTCGGATCCTGCGTTCCCGCGAGCAGCTTGGTCACCGGACTTTTCTTCCACGCGTCGAGCCGTTCACGAATCCGCCCCGGCGGACCCACGAGCGAGATCTCGTCCGCCAGCTGGTTCGGCACCGCGTCGGCGGCTTCCGCGCGCTTGCCTTCGAGGAACAGGCGCTGGACCTCGGCCACTTCCCGCTCGAAGCCCATGCGACCCATGATGTTCACGTGGAAGTTCTTGTCCTTCGCGCCCATTCCGCCGATGTAGAACGCCAGCATCCACTTGACCGGGATCAGGCACGATTCGACGTCGTCGCCCACGACGACCTGCACGGTGCACGCGACTTCGAACCCCGGCCGGATCAGCGCGAGCGACTCGGCATAGACGTCCGTGCGATACGGCGAGAAGAACAGCGGCAGCCAGCCGTCGCCGATCTCCGTCGCAAGCTTGACGTTCTTCGGACCTTCGGCGCCGAGATAGATCGGAATGTGTTCGCGCAGCGGATGCGTGATCAGTTTCAGCGGCTTGCCGAGACCGACCGATCCGGGGCCGTTGTACGGGAGCTGGTAGTACTTGCCGTCGTAGCGGACCGGCCCTTCGCGCTTCCAGATCTGTCTGAGGATCTCGATGAACTCGCGCGTACGCGTGAACGGCTTGGCAAACGGCACGCCGTACCAGCCTTCGACCACCTGCGGGCCGGAGACGCCGATCCCGAGGATCAGCCGTCCGTTCGACATGTGATCGATGGTCGCGGCCGTCATCGCCACGCACGCCGGCGTGCGCGCCGAGATCTGCGTAACTCCGGTTCCGAGCTTGATGCGTGAGGTCTGTGCGCCGATCCAGCACAGCGGAGAAAACGCATCCGAGCCGTACGCCTCGGCGGTCCACACCGACTCGAAGCCCAGGCTTTCCGCCTGTTGCGCAAGCGAGACGAAATCCCACGGCCCGCCGCCCTGCCAGTATCCGACCATCAATCCGAGTTGCATGCGCTGTTCTCCGTGCGGGCTGTTTCCCGCTGGTTCACCGAGGCACCGTCACTTCGGCTTCCACCGGCGGGCTCTCATGGCGTCGCGGCTCAACGGAGGCAAGCGCGCGCCCGGAACGATCGCCGTTTCCGCCCGGCACGTAATTTTCGGACGGAATGTCCTTGTTCACGCGGCCGGCCGGACGAAAATGCTCGCAATGCCGGCCGGAAGTCAGACCTGGCCTCGCCGCATCGCGGCGACGGCCGCCCTTTACGCAGTTTGCGCCGGACTCCTCACGCTCATCGGTTGGGCCGCCGAAATTCAGCGGCTGACGGCCTGGAAGAACGACGGGATCTCCATGTTCCCGAATACCGCGTTCTGCGGCGTAGCCATCGGGCTCGCGCTGCTCGCGATACACTGGCGGCGGGAACCGGGCGTCCTCGTGTCTCGCGTGCTGTCCGCGCTCGTCGTCACCGTCGGCCTGCTCACGCTGGTCGAGCACCTCACCGACCTGAATTTCGGCATCGACACGCTGCTGTTCGACCGGCCATGGGGACAGTCCGCGGCCGCTGCTCCGATGCGCATGGGACCGCCGGCATCGTTTTCGTTCGCGCTGCTCGGCCTGGCCATGCTGTTGCTGCCGTTGCGATCGAAGTCACGCAGCGCGGCCGTCGTGCTCGGCATTGCCGCGGCATCGATCGCCATGCTCTCTCTGATCGGCCACCTCTACGGCGCGACGCAGATGTTCATGCTGCCGCACCTGACGGGTATCGCGATGCAGACGGCGTCGGTGATCTTCGCGCTCGGCCTCGGCGTGGTGGCGAGCATCCCCGAACGCGAGCCGATGCGGACGATTCTCGAGGACAGCGCAGCAGGCATTCTCGCAAGACGGTCGCTGCCGGTGGTGGTCGTGCTGGCGCTGTCGCTCGGATGGATTCGGGTCCGGCTGCAGCACCATGGCATCGTCGATACCGCGTTCGGGACTGCTCTTCGTACGCTCGTCGAAATCGTCCTCCTCACCGGGCTGTTGTGGCGCGCGCTCTCGATGATCCGCGTCCATGAGACGGCGCTGCACGAGAGCGAGAACGAGGTGCGCCGACAGGCCGGTCAGCTCGGAGGATTCCTCGAAACCGCGGCGATCGCGCTGCATCGCGTCGCCGAAGACGGAACGATCCTTTGGGCGAACGATGCCGAGCTGAAAATGCTCGGTTACACGCGTGAAGAGTATTTCGGCCATAACATCGTCGATTTCCACGCGGACCGCGCCGCCATCGAAGGCATGATGAACCGCCTGCGGGCCGGAGAACGCCTCCTCGCGCAGCCGGCGCAGATGATCTGCAGGGACGGCTCGATCAAGCACGTCCTGATCGACTCGAGCGTGCTGCGCGACGAGGGGCGTTTCCTTCACACGCAATGCTTTACGCGCGATGTCACCGACCAGCGGCGAAATGAGGAGGCCCGCGCGCTGCTCGCGTCGATCGTCCGAGCCTCCGACGACGCCATCGTCAGTAAGACCCTCGATGGCATCATCACCAGCTGGAACCGCGGCGCGGAGCGCATGTTCGGATATTCGGAAGCGGAGGCAGTCGGCCGGTCGGTCGAGATGCTGATTCCGCCGGAGGGGATCGCCGCGGAACGCGCCATTCTGGCGCGGCTCCGCCGCGGCGAAGGCATCGAGCACTACGAGACCGTGCGGCTTACGAAAACCGGAAAACGCATCGACATCTCGCTTACGGTCTCGCCGATTCGTGACGTGGCCGGCAACCCGGTCGCTGCTTCGTCGAGCTCGCGCAACATCTCGGACCGCAAGCAGGCCGAAGCCGAGCGCGAGGAAGCCAGCCGCCGCAAGGACGAATTCATCGCGATCCTCGCGCACGAGCTGCGCAACCCGCTCGCTCCCGTCCGCAACGCAGCTTACTTCCTCAAGAGCATTCCGAATCCCGAGATCCAGCGACCGGTCGAAATGATCGAAAGGCAGGTTGCGCAGATGTCGCGACTGATCGACGACCTGCTCGACGTCTCGCGCATCTCGCGCGGCGTGCTCGAGCTTCGCAAGGAGCGGGTCGCCTGCGGAGAGATCGTCGACGCCGCGGTCGAGGCCTGCCGCGAGGAGCTCCAGGCCAAGAAGCACAAGCTGCAGATCGACGTTCCGAGCCCGTCGCTCACGTTCGAAGCCGACCGCGAGCGGCTCGTCCAGGTGCTGTCGAATCTTCTCGGCAATGCCGCAAAGTACACTCCGCCCGGCGGAAACCTCCGGCTGACCGTCGGCACGTCACGCGGCATGTTCGAGATGTCGGTCAAGGACGACGGCATCGGAATCCCGCCCGAGAAACTGTCGCAGATCTTCGAGCTGTTCGTACGGGTCGACCAGTCGCTCGAACGCCAGGGTGGGCTCGGCATTGGCCTTACGCTCGCCCGCCAGATCGTCGAGCTGCACGGCGGAACGATCGAAGCGCGCAGCCGCGGCGTCGGTCGCGGCAGCGAGTTCATCGTGCGACTCCCGATCGTGGCAGCCGTACCGGCGTCGGTCGCTTCGCACGAGGGCAACGGCTCGATGCGTGTGATTCCGCGCCGCGTGCTGATCGCCGACGACAACCAGGACGCGGCCGAGAGCCTCGCAATGCTGCTCCAGTTCGAAGGACACGACGTGCACACGGCGTTCGACGGCGAAGCGGCGCTGCGGTCGGCCGAGCGGCTGCTGCCGGACGTCGCGCTGATCGACATCGGCATGCCCAAGGCCAACGGCTACGAAGTCGCCCAGCGCATCCGCGAGGAGTCGTGGGGCAGCAGGATCTATCTGGTGGCGCTCACCGGCTGGGGCCAGGAAGCCGATCGCCAGCGTGCAAAAGACGCAGGCTTCGACCTTCACATGCTGAAGCCGGTTTCGCCGGAAGCCATCGAAGAGCTTCTGACGACGCTGCCCGACACATAGGCGCTTCGCCGCAAAGCCCGCCTCGCGGCCGTCACTCCCGGCAGACGATGCGCATCAGCAATTCGCGATGGCGGCCGAATCCCATGCGCTCGTAAAGCTCGAGCGCGCGCGTGTTGAAGCTCATCACGTGAAGGAACGGCACGAGGCCGCGCCCGATCTGCAGCCGGATGAGCCTGTGCATCAGGCCGCGCGCAAGGCCGCGCCCCTGCGCTTCCGGACGCGTGCAGACGCCGCTGATCTCGCGCAGGCATCCGGCCTCCATGCGTTCGCCGGCCATCGCGACCAGCTTTCCGTCCTCGAAGACCCCGAAGTAGTCGCCGAGCTCGATCGTGCGCGGCCCGAACGGACCTGGCTGCGTGAGCGCAACGAGCTCGAGCATCGCATCGACATGCGCGTCCGTTAGCGCGATCGCATGCGGCGCCGCATCGTCTTCCGGAACTCCGCCGTTCCAGACCATCTGTACGGCCGGCACTTCGGCATCGACGCGCCATCCGGCCGGCGGAGCGCCGGTCCATGCTCCGCAGAACAGGTGCTCGCCGATATCGGCATGCGCGGCGAGCGCGTCAAAATCCGGGCGCGCGGGATCGGCAAACCCGGTGAGCGGGCTGAGCCCGCGCGCGTAGCGCCGCGCGGTTTCGCTTCCTGCAGCGAATCGGCGCTGCGGTCCGGAAAGGCTGTGCCAGACGATGTTGTCGAGCAGATCGAGGGACGCGGCGGCGGGCATCAATACTGGAGCTTCGGATACCAGCCGGTGCCGCGACCGCCCGGCGTAAGATCGAGCACCTGCCACAGCGGCCACAGCAGGTCGATGTGGCGCGCATCCTTGCCGGCATCGTTCTTCGCGAACAGCAGCTCGGTTGCGTAGAAATGCCGGATCGCTCCGTCGTCTTTGACGAACACGTTGAGCATCGGAAGCTGCGAGCCGTCGGGCGCCTCGCCGAGGTAATCGCGGTTGTAGTCGTTGTCGTGCGACGAGAGCAGCGTCAGGTCCGACCATCCGCGCCGGCCGGCGTGCTCCATGATGCGTGCGATCGGCGACTTCGCGATGACCACGAGGCTTACGTGCTCGCGAATGTGCGGCGCTTCCCCGTCGAGGCCGTCGAGCATCGACGTGCACAGCGGGCACGCGTGCTCCATGTTCGGGCCGTACATGAAGCTGTAGGCAACGAGCGTGTCGCCGCGCGTGAAAAGCTCCGAAAGGCGAACCGGGCCGCCGGCTCCCTCGAAGACATAATCTTCCGGCACCTTGCCACCGAGCGGAAGCTTGCGGCGAAGCTCGGCGACGCTTTCCATCTGGCGGCGCAGCGCGACCTCGGCCTCGAGCAGACGCTCGCGCGCCGCGCGGTACTCGCTGGTTTCATTCGGGAGACGGCTTGCGGTCGACATCGCAGGGAAACCTCCGTGCGTTCAGCCCTTCTTGCGCAGCAGGGAGAGCCCGTCGCCGATCGTCAGCATGACGGCTTCGACGCGCGGGTCGTTCGCGACGAAATCGTTGAACTTGCGGATCGACACCACGTCCTCGCCCGTTGCCGCCGGATCGGCCACGGTCCCCATCCACAGCACGTTGTCGACGAGGATCACGCCGTTCGGACGAAGCCTCTTGAGGATCTCCTCGTAGTACGCAAGGTACCCGCCCTTGTCGGCGTCGATGAATGCCATGTCCCAGACCGGATCGGCGGGCAGGGCCGAGAGCGTCTCGACCGCCGGTGCAATGCGCAGGTCGATGCGGTCGGCGACTCCCGCCTTCTCCCAGTGGCGCCGTCCGATCGACGTCCATTCCTCGCTGATGTCGCAGCACAGCAGCTTGCCGTCCTTCGGCAGCGCGCGCGCAAAGCACAGCGCCGAATAACCGGTGAACGTGCCGACCTCGATGATGCGCTTCGCGCCAAGCAGGCGCGCCAGCTGCTCCATGAACGCTCCCTGCTCGGGCGAGATCTGCATGATGGAGATGAAGCCGAGCTGCTCCGTCTCGGCGATGAGGGCCTGCTGCACGGCGTCGATCGGGGCGCTGTGCTCGACCACGTAACGCTGGATTTCGGGCGTCAGGTGAAAGGCCTTCGGCATGTCCGACATGGTGTGCTGCTCCCGATCGCCGGTTCGAGGGGTTTTTGCGGCCCCGGCGAGGCCTAGAACGTGTTCTTGCTTAAAGTTGCGTGTCGAGGGTAGCATCGGCGTTCGTCCAAACCAGCCGGTCCCCGGTCCTCACCACGCGCAGCACTTCAAGGAGAATCCGCAGACGATGGGAGCCTCGCCCGAAGCCAACAAGAAACTCATTCGCGACTACTTCGATGCCGTACGGAGCGGCGCGTCCGACAAGGTCGTGGCCGCGTTTGCCGACGACGTGGTGTGGTGGGTTCCGCCGTCGTCGCCGATGGCCGGCACGTACCGGGGCAAGGAAGCGGTGCTCGGCATGTTCGCCAAGGGCGTCTCGCTGTACGCGCCCGAGCCGATGAAGATCGAGATCCTCGGCATGGTTGCCGACGACAGCAAGGTTGCCGCAGAGATCCACATCACCGCGACTACCGCCAAAGGCGCCGAGTACTCGAACTACTACCATTTCCTGTTCGAGATCGCCGGCGGCAAGATCGCCGGCGTCAAGGAATACGTGGACACGCTTTACGCCCAGAGGACCCTGTTCGCATGAAGTCGATGAACTCCTGGTTCCATCTGAGCAAAGGCCAGGTTTCCCGGCAGGCGCATGTCAGCGTCCCGGGCGGGCTCAAGGAAGAAGAGATCGGCCGCGGCGGCTTCCAGGGACGCGTTGCCGAGATGTACCGTCGCAACGAGCCGACCGGATGGCTGCGCGTCGAAGGCGACTTCGCGCCGCTCGATCTCGACGGCCAGCAGATCGGTGCGTCGGACGAGACGAACGTGCGCGGGCTTCCGACCCGCTGCTTCTACAACGACGATCTCGTCATCTCGGTCAGCCGGCGCAGCGAGCCGATGCCGTACTGGTACCGCAACGCCGACGCCGACGAGATCTGGTTCACGCATCGCGGCGCCGGCGTCATCGAGACCGAGTTCGGCCCGCTCGACTTCAAGGCCGGCGACTACGTGGTGCTGCCGAAAGGCGTCACGTTCCGCGTGGTTCCGTCGACCCGCGACAACTACTTCCTGCACATCGAGAGCACCGGCGAGATCTCGCTCGCCGAGCACACGCTGCTCGGTCGGCACAACCCGTACGACCCTACCCTTCTGATGATTCCGGAGCCCGCGGCATACGAGAACGACGGACGCCCGGAGTACGAGGTGCGCGTCAAGCGCGCCGGATCGTTCACGTCGTTTTTCTATGCGACGCATCCGCTCGACGTGGTCGGCTGGAAAGGCGACCTGTTTCCGTTCCGTTTCCACAATCTCGACTTCCGGGCTGTCGTCAGCGACCGCAACCACGTCCCGCCGACGGCGTTCGCGCTGTTCCAGGGTCCGGGCTGGATCATCTGCAACTTCGTGCCGCGGCCGGCCGAGATGGAGCGCGGCACTGCGCGGCTCCCGTACTACCACCGCAACATGGACTACGACGAGATCGGGTTCCTGCACGGAGGCACGATGATGGGCGCGCCGATGCACAAGGCGACGTTCATGGTGCATCCCCGCGGCGCAGTCCACGGTCCCGGCGAGGATGCGCGCGCGATGGCCGAGCAGCACTGGGACGCGATCTCGTATTACGACCTCGAGGCGGTCAACATCGACGCGCTTCGTCCCCTCACCATCACTGCCGAGGCCCGCGCCACGGCGCGCAGCGCGGTTCAGCTGATCAATCCGAACCGGCCGGACGAGTCCGGCCTGATGCCGAACCGGCCGGACGAGTCCGGCCTGATGCCGGACCGGCCGGACGAGTCCGGCCTGATGCCGGACCGGCCGGACAATAGCCCGGCCTGATGGGCGGATAACCGATGGCAATCCAGCTTCTTCGCTATCCGCAGCTCGGCCCCAGCCTGTGGTCGTTCGATACGCTTCCGGCCGGAGTCCGCACCGAGAACATGCCGCTCGTCGCCGAAGACCGCGGCGAGTCACACGGCGTGCTCTACACGCGCGGCGGCGAGCGCACTGTCGTCTGCATGATGCATCCGCGCGGCGACATGAGCCGCCACTACGCGATTCCGGCACTGCTCGAGGCCGGTTACGCGGCGTTCGGCCAGGCCGGGCGCTGGCTCAACAACGACGTCGGCCTCATCCACGAAATGCTGATCGTCGACGTGGCCGCGTCGATGAAGGAGCTGAGGAAGCGCTTCGAGAACGTCGTGCTGCTCGGCAACAGCGGAGGCGGCGCGCTCTACACGTTCTACCAGTCGCAGGCCACGACGAAGCCGCCGGGGCGACTGACGACCACCGCGGCCGGCGATCCGTACGACCTCAACGCATTCGAGATGCCGGAGGCGGACGGGATCGTTCAGCTCGCGACGCATCTCGGCCAGGGCGTGCTGATGCTCGGCTGCATCGATCCGTCGGTCGTGCGCGAAGACGACGCGCTGTCGATCGATCCGTCGCTCGACATGTTCAATCCGGAGAACGGCTTTGCCGAGCCTCCTGCATCGAGCAGCTACAGCGCCGAGTTCCTGCAGATGTATCGCGCGGCGCAGCGCGGACGGGTCGCCCGGCTCGATGCCATCGCCAGGAACTGCATCGTCGTGCAGCGCCATCACCAGCGGGAGATGGCGGACGAGGCGTTCGAAGACCTGACGTTCAAGCAGAAGCAGTTCGTCTGGCGGCGGGCGTTTCTCGGCCGCTACATGGAGATCCATCGCACCGAGGCCAACCCGGCGTACTGCGACCTTTCGATCTATCCGTCGAAACGCGATTACGGATCGTTCTTTTCTCCGCGGCCCGACATCTTCAATTCGATCGAGGCCGGGTTCGGAAAGCTGCATACGCCGCGCGCGTGGCTTTCGACGTGGTCTGGGCTGAGCTCGCGCGCCTCCACGCTCGAATGCATCCCGAAGATCCGGCAGCCGACGCTGGTCATCAGCTATACCGGCGACAACGTCGTCTGGATCCCGGACCTCGAGGCGATCCATCAGGCGTCGGGAGCCTCCGACAAGCAGATTCACTACGTCGACGGCGATCACCTCGGCCTTCCGCCGAAGTGCAATCCGAACGCTCCGGGGCGTGACGGCGCGATGAAGATCGTCACGTCGTGGCTGCGCGAACGCTTCGCGGCGGCGTAAAGGGCCGGCGATGTCCGTCATCCGCTTCGGCCACCTCGGCATCTGCGTGTCGAGTCTTGCGAAATCCGTTCCGTTCTACCGTGACCTTCTCGGCTTTCGCGCGCTCACCGAAGTCGAGGTTCGCGGAGCGGATGCCGACCGCCTGCTCGGCCTTTCGGGCGTCGACCAGACCACGGTGTTCCTCGAGCGTGACGGCGTGCGCCTGGCGCTGTTCGAGTTCCGCTCGCCGAAACGCGAGGGCGCGTGGCGGCCCAGGGCGTTGAACGTTCCCGGCATGGCCGCGATCATGCTGCGCGTGGACAACCTCGATGCGACCCTCGCGAAGATGCGCGAAGCCCGCGTCACCGTGCTCGACGATACGCGCACCGATTATCCCGAATACAACTCGCGGCTGGTCTTCCTGACCGATCCCGACGGAACGATGATCGAGCTCGTGGAGATTCCGGGCGACCCGTACGCGCCGTTCGGCAAGCCGTACTCCGGCGCCTGATCCCCGCGCCGATGCCGGCGCCGCTGGAATTGCCCGCGGCGGGCTTGTAGAACACGTTTCAGTCCGCTACGAAAGTCGCTTGCCGGCGCCGGATTTGCGCCGGAGCGGCCCGCAGCCACTGGCCTGGCCGCGCCGCCCGCAGAAAGGAGACCAACTTGAAGCTCGACCTCTTCGCGATGCCCACCATCCCCTCCACGAACGAAGAACGGGCGCAGCTTCGTCCGATCGGTCGCAGCACCGAGCGCTACCAGATGATGCTCGACGAGCTGAGGCAGCTCGTCATTCTCGCCGATGAGCTCGGCGTCGATGCGTTCTCGACGACCGAGCACCACTTTCATACCGAAGGCGGCGAGGTCTCGGTCAACCCGGTGCTGCTCTATGCGGACTTTGCGGCGCGCACCAAGCGCATCACGTTCGCGCCGATGTCGATCGTGCTTCCGACCGCCGACCCGATTCGCGTCGCCGAAGACATCGCGATTCTCGACCAGCTCACCAAAGGCCGCGTCGCCGTCGCGTTCGCGCGCGGCTACCAGAAGAAATGGATGAAGGTGCTCGGCCAGGGCGCCGAATCGGCGACCGGCCAGGGCGACAAGGGCGATTCGGCCAACCGCGACATCTACGACGAGAAGCTCGAGATCGTACAAAAGGCATGGACCGAAGACTGCTTCTCGTACAACGGCCATCACTACAAGGTGCCGTTCCCGTACGAAGGCATCGACGGCTGGGCGGCGCCGGAGTGGACGCGAAACTACGGCGCTCGCGGCGAGATCGACGACGCCGGAGTCATTCGCAAAATCGGCGTCGTGCCGAGGCCGTACCAGCAGCCGCATCCGCCGATCTGGGCGCCGTTCACGCTGTCGGAAAAGTCGCTGATCGACTGCGCGCATCGCGGGATCATGCCGTGGGTGTTCGAATCGTCGCCGGAAGGCTTCCTGAAGTGGGCCAATCTTTATCAGAACGAAGCCGCAAAGGGCGGCCACAAGCTGAAGCTCGGCCAGCGTCTCGGCGCGGTGCGGGCGATCACGATCGGCAAGACGCGCGAGGAAGCGTTCGAGCTGGCCGCGAAGACGACCGGTTACGAGTACCACCACTACTTCAACCTGTTCGGTTTCGGTGAGGTGTTCCGTTCCCCGGAGGACGATACTTCGATGCGCCCGCTCAAGTTCAAGGACGAGCATGTGGCGACGCAGCGGATGATCGACAAGGGCTACCAGCTGTGCGGCACGATCGACGACGTAAAGCGGCAGCTGGCTGCGCTCGTCAAGTGCCACGGCGACGGCGATCTCGAATGGATCTCGTGGAACTTCTTCTACCAGGGCACGGTGCCGTGGCAGGTGCAGGCCGACCAGCTCGAGCTGTTCGTCACAAAAGTCCTCCCCGAATTTCACTACTGATTTTAAATGGGGACAGGTACATTTTTTCTGCGCAGGCTGATTTCTCTGCGGAAAATTAAATGTACCTGTCCCCTTTTTGTTTCCTGAGGCAGAACGCATGGAGCGGGTACGCGAGATCGCGGCGAAGGTTTCGAACTGGGGGCGGTGGGGGGCGGAGGATGAGCGCGGGACGCTCAACCTGATCACGCCGGAGGTCGTGCGGCGCGCGACGGCGTGCGTGCGGCGCGGCGACATCTTCAGTCTTGGCCTTTCGCTCGGTGCCGACGGTCCGCAGAGCGGAACGGTGATCGGCCGCTTCAATCCGCAGCACTACATGACGGCAATCGGCACGCTGATCGGCGAGGATCCGCGCGGCTTCTGCTACTCGGACGACGTGCTGACGCTTCCGCTGCAGTGCTCGACGCAGTGGGACAGCCTCGCGCACGTTCACTACGACGGGAAGCTCTACAACGGCTATCCGGTCTCCGACCATCTCGGCGTCGGGGGCGCGACCAGGAACGGCATCGACAAGCTGGCCGAAGGCGGGATTCTGTCGCGCGGCGTGCTCGTCGACCTCGCGCGGCACCGCGGCGTCGAACGACTGGCCCCGGGAAGCGCGATTCGTCCGTCCGAGCTCGACGACGCGCTCGCAAAGCAGGGATCGAAGCTGCTGCCGGGCGACATCCTCGTGCTGCGCACGGGCCATCTTTCGGTGTTCACGAAGGACGGCGACCGCGAGACGTATCTGTGGCAGGGCCCGGGCCTCGGCATCGACGCGGCGGAATGGATTCACGCGCACGACCTCGCAGCGGTCTGTTCGGATACAACGGCCGTCGAAGTGATGCCGTGCGAAGACCCGTCGCTTCTCTACCCGCTGCACCTGCTCGCGATCCGCGACATGGGCATGCCGTTCGGCGAGATGTTCCAGCTCGACGCGTTCGCCGAAGACTGCGCGGCCGACGGCTGCTGGGAGTTCCTGCTGACGGCGCCGCCGCTCAAGGTGACCGGCGGCATCGGCTCGCCGGTCAACCCGCTCGCCGTCAAGTAGTGCGATCTATTTCGGCTCCGCAGCCTTCGCCGCGGGCGGCGCGAACGTTCCCGTACCGGACAGGTAGTGCGAGATCAGCGCGCTCAGCCAGCGGCGGAAACGCTCCTCGACGCCGGTGTCGTCTTCGATCCCGCAGCTGAAGCGCATCGCTTCGCCGGCAACACCCGAGCCGAGCGCCGCCGTGCCGACGAGCATGATCGTGAACAGCATGTCCTCGAACTCGAAATGCCGTCCCTCGGTCCAGCCTCCGGAAATCATGCGCACGTGCGCGGCTTCGGCGAGCGCACGCATCAGGCGCGACTCGTCGCGCGAGTTCTTTCCTTCGAGGATCAGCCAGGCGACCAGGCGGGCGTGACCGCGTTCCGCGAGGATCCCGAAGACGGCGTCGAGAATGGACGGAATATCCACTTCGCGACGCATGTGCTGGCGAACCTGGTCGAGCGTCGAGTCGCGAAGCGTATCGAGCGCACGCCGCACCACGGCTTCGACGAGGCCGTCGCGGCTGCCGAAGTGATGCAGGATCGCCGGATGGGAAACGCCGACGTCGGCCGCCAGCTCCTGCAGCTTGATTCCGGCCGGCCCGAGCTCGCGCAGCCGGCGTTCGGCCGCGTCGAGGATCATCACCTTGGCTTCTTCGGCGGTGCGCCGGACGCGCTTCGGCTTTTTGTTTGGCACCCTCAGCTCCTGAACTTCGAGATCACGTCGTCGGCAAAACGCTTGAGCGAATCTTTCTTCTCTTCGAGCGAGTTCGGATCTGCACCGTAAAGGACCCACGGAGCGGTCGTCAAGGTGGTTGCGCCCAGGTCCTCGATACGGCGATAGCCGTCGACATCGAAGACATCCGTGCACGCCACCACGGCCTCGAACGGTTTTGCGTCGGTTCCGAATTCCTTGCGCAGCGCGCCGAGCTTTCCGAGCAGCTCGCGAAGCTCTTCGGTCGAGTGCTGGACCGCGATCCAGCCGTCGCCGGTGCGCGCCGCGCGCCGCAGCGCTGCGTCGCTGACGCCTCCGACCAGGATCGGAACCGGCTCTTTCGGTACGGGGCTCATCTCGAGACGATCGAAGTTGTAGTGCTTGCCGTGATACTCGACCATCCCTCCCCGCCACAATGTGCGAAGTATATCGATCTCCTCGTCCATGCGTTTTCCACGTGTGTGGAAATTCACTTCGAGCAGCTCGAATTCTTCCTTCATCCATCCGGTGCCGATGCCGAGCGCGACGCGTCCGCCCGACATGTACGCGACGGTCGCGATCTGCTTCGCGATCAGCACCGGATTGCGCACCGGCAGGATGTAGATGTTGGTCATGAAGCGCAGCCGCTTCGTGACGGCGGCCATCGCCGCGATCGCCGTCCACGGATCGGGCCACGGAGTCGACGTCGACCAGTACGGCTTGCCGTCCTTGGCGTACGGGTAGGCGCTGTCGAGCTTCTCCGGGAATACCAGGTGGTCGGAGACGGCGAACCAGTCCCAGCCGCATTCGTCCGCGGTGCGGGCCATCTCGGCAAAATGGAGCGGATCGTTGAAGGCCAGTGCGGTCGCGAATTTCACGTCGGGAGTCCTCCGGGATTGCGGGAGCCGGGACCGGGAAATCGGGGACAGACCCCGATTTTCGGAAATCGGTGTCTGTCCCCGATTTCTCGGCGGGGCGGCCAACCCACGGTCTTTTCTGTCAAAAACGGCAAGCTGAGCGAAGCGCGGCGTCAGGATTCGCGCAACGAAAGCGCAGCCTCTGCACGGGCCACGACGAGCCCTGAAATTGCCGTGTCCGGACCGAGGCACGCCGTCACGACGAATCCGATCCCGGAGTGACGGCCGGCGGCCTCGGCAGCGAGCCTCGGAACATCGATTTCCGAATGCCGCCCGGGCGCGAGGAAGTAGAGCGCGACGACGACGAGCGAAGCGCCCGCTGCCGCCGCGCGATCGAAGGCTTCGGCGATCGTCGGGCTCGCGAGGTCCATGTGCGCGGGAAGCACGGCAATGTAGCGATCGCCGGCGAGGGCCGCGATCTCGCGGACCGCGGCGTCGAGGCTTGCATTGGAAGCCTCGTTGCGGCTGCCGTGGTCGACGACGATCAGAGCGATCCGCGACCGGTTCCCGGCCCGGGTCTCCGGCGGTTTGCTGTCGCGCTCCGCGGTCACCGTGCGCGAGACTGCCAGCAGCGGCGCGCCCGAACCACCACGAGCTGCGCCCGCGTGGTCTTTGGCTGCGCGCAATCGGCACGTTAAGAGGACCGGCATGAGCCTGGATCTTCGAGGACACGTCGCGCTGGTGACGGGCGGAAACGGTGGAATCGGCCTCGGCATGGCCAGCGGCCTCGCGAAGGCCGGCGCGGCAATCGCGATCTGGGGCCGCAATTCCGTCAAAAACGACGAGGCGAAGGCCGCGCTCGAGCGGCTCGGCGCCAAGGCCCGCGCGTATGTCGTCGACGTGACGAGCGAGGAGCAGGTCGCGGAGGCGATGAAGCGCGCCGTCGGCGACCTGGGGCGGGTCGACTCGTGCTTCGCGAACGCCGGGGTCGGAAAGGCCGCGGCCTTTCCGGAGATGACGCTCGCGGACTGGAATGCGGTCGTCGACATCAACCTGGTCGGCGCGTTCCTGACGTTCCGCGAGGCGTCGCGCCACATGATCGAGCGCGGCGGCGGCGGCAAGCTCGTCGGCATCGCTTCGATCGGCTCGATCCACGGAATGCCGCGCCAGGCCCAGTACTCGGCCAGCAAGGCCGGCCTGACGGCGATGGTCCGGTCGCTGGCCGTCGAGCTCGCCCGCCACGGGATCCAGGCGAACACGATCCTGCCGGGCTGGATCGAAACCGACATGACCGAAGGCGCGCGGTCCTGGGACAAGCTTCGGGAAACGGTCGTTCACCGGACGCCGGCGCGGCGCTGGGGCACGCCGGCCGATTTCGAAGGGATTGCGGTCTATCTCGCGTCCAGGGCGTCGGATTTCCATACCGGCGATACGATCCGGATCGACGGCGGCTACGCGGTGTTCTGATTTTCACATCACCGGCGCCGTCCGGATCGGCAGTCGTTACGCCGGATTCTCATGGTTTCCTGCGACCTTGGCTGCCGGGCGCGGCGCGGTACTGGTGGCGCCATCCATAGTGTCGGGGAGACGCCCGGCTGCCCGGTACTCCTGTCCAATTGGTAACAACGACCTTGCTGCCACGTCCGGCTCGACCCCGAGCCTCCCGCCGTCCTGCTCGGCCGTCTCCCGTCGTGGCCGAAATCAATTCTTTGACGCAGCGGCACACGCGGCATCTTGATCGCTGAGTCAGCCTTAAGACGCACAAAAACCGTAATTTTCCTTTGCATCCGAGGGTATTTCCGGGGACTTTGTGCGCGGGGAGTCAGGTCGCCTTCTGCAAGGGAAGGCGGGAACGGCTTTGCGGCAGACGTCGCAAAGTAAGGGGACAGTCGATGAAATTCGTGTCGTTCGGTGGCACTGCCGCCAGGATCGCTGCGTTCGTCTTTGCTGCCGTGACTTTTGTCACGCCGGGTGTCGCAAGTGCCGCACCGCAACTGACGATCAACATGCTGACGTGGAACATCGTCGGCCTCGACAGCAACAACCCGCTGAATCAGGGGCCGTACGAATTCCTGTCCGGTGCCCGTGTCTGCAACACGGGCACGAGCGCGGCAAACGACATCTCTGTCAATTACACGTTCGACACGGCGAACCAGTACATCAACATCTCGCCGCGCGGCACCAGCGTCGAGACCGACCCATTGCTGCTGGCCGGCGACTGCAACGACTACTACTTCCTGATCCGCGTGACGCGCACCCCGCTCGCGTACAACACGACCCGCAAATTCCACATCACTGCCAGCGCCAGCAACACGGCGAGCGTCAGCACCCCGCTCAATCGCGAGCTCTACGTCGAGCACCTGATCTCGCAGAACCGCAACGACGTGATCAGCGTGGACGGCCCGAGCAGCGTGTACGTGGGCCAGACCGTCAACTACGTGGTTCACTCGAACACCGCGACGCAGGGATACGAGCAGCTCTCGTCGTTCCTCGATTTCCCGAACCTTCTGTTCCGCGTGATGTCGGTGTCCGCGACCTATTCGACCGGCGGCACCAACGACCGGGTCTATTCGGATGCCTGCACGTGGGATCCGGTCATCGGCCCGACGCCTCCGACCGGCACCTACCGCTCGTGCCTCTCGACCGGGAAACAGGGCAACGAGGTCGTCACGACCTACAGCGTCCGCTTCATGTCGGCCGGCTCGTCGTCCCTGATCGAGACGATCTACGACTTCTCCGGGTCGAGCTACCACTACAATGCCGACATCGGGCTCAACAGCGTCAACATCACGACCCAGGACCAGCTGGCGACCGTCAAGCTCAACAAGCACTGCCAGCCGGCGCCGGCGACTCCCGGCTCCGCGATCACGTGCACGATCGAGTACGCCAACACGAGCACGACGACCACGTACACCGGCGTCGAGATCCGGGAGACGTACGATCCGCGCATGATCTACGTGTCGGCGGCGCCCGCACCGACGACGAGCAACAATGTCTGGTCGATCGGGAACCTCGCGCCCGGCGCGCACGGCGTCATCACGGTGTCGCTCACTGTCGCGAACACCGGCGTCGTCGATGGCGATAACCTCGTCAATCACGTCGAGATGACCGACACCGTCGCGCGCGCCAACGATTCGCAAGGCGACCCGGCCGGCATGTTCGCAGTCGCTGAGGACACCCTTCCGATCGCGGTGCAGGTCGCCAACACCGCGCTGCTGCGCGTGACGAAGACCGGCGCGCCCGATCCTGACGTCGCGTCCGGCGGCACGATCGTCTACACGATCAACTACCAGAACCTCGGTCCGGCAACTTCGTACAACACGGTGCTGACCGACACGCTGCCGTCGGGCTTGACGTTCTTCTCGTCGTCGCCGGCGCCGACGACATCGGCCGCACCGGTCTACACGTGGAACGTAGGCAACCTCGCGTCGGGTGCGTCCGGCAGCATCACGATGACCGTGACGACCGGCTCGTCGCTGCCGACGGGAACGATCCTGACCAACTACGCCGCGCTTCAGGGCCAGACCGGCGCCGGCACCATCTCGAGCGCCGGCCTGTTCGCGGATGTCGAAGAGTCGCAGTTCGCAATCGGCGGTGCGCAGGCCCAGGCCGACATTTCCGTCACGAAGACCGATTCGGATCCGGTCGGCGGCGTACCGCAGGGCGGCATCCTGACGTACACGATGTCCGTCCAGAACGCCGGCCCGAACGTCGCCACGAACGTGGTGTTCACCGATACGCTCGGCGCCAACAAGACCTTCACGTCGTCCTCGCTTGGAACGGCCTGTACGAACGTTTCGGGCACCGTCACGTGCTCGCTCGGCACGATGGCGGTCGGCGCGTCGACGACCTTCACCATCAACGTCGTCGTAAGCCCATCGGCGCCCACCGCCGGCACGCGGGATACCAACACCCTGCCGTGCAACGGGACCGAAGACATCTGCAACAACGTCTCCGTGACCGCCGATCAGTCCGATCCCAACACGGCGAACAACACCGCCGACGAACCGACCAACGTCGTCGCGGTGGCCAGCGTCTGCGATCTCAGCATGACGAAGACGCATGCCGGAGGGACTTACGCGCCGGGTGCGACGATCACGTACAACCTCTCGCTGGCGAACGCGGGACCGCAGGCGACGGGCAGCTCGACGACGAGCTTCGTCGACAAGCTCCCGACCGGCGTGACGTACGTCAGCAGCAGCTTCACCGGCGGCGGCAGTTGCGGGGTGCCCGACGCGAGCAACACCATCATCTGCAGCTTCAACGGCAACGTTCCGAGCGGCGGCAACCGCACCGGAACGATCACGGTCTCGGTCAATGCCAACGCGCCGAGCGCCAACTCCCAGACGACGGGGGCCTGCACCGGCAGCGAAGACCTCTGCAACCAGATCGTCTCGATGGGCAGCACCGGCTGCAGGGACACGAACCAGGCCAACAATACGACGAGTGTCGCGGCCGACGTGGCACGGCCGTCGGCCAACCTCGGCCTGACGAAAACCGACAGCCCCGATTCGATCGCGCAGGGCGACACGCTGACCTACACGCTGAACGTCACCAATGCGGGTCCGGCTGCGGCCACCAACGTGGACGTCGTCGATACGCTGCCTTCCAACGTCACTTACGTCAGCAGCACGGCGTCGGGCGGATGCACGCTCGTCGGCAGCGCGCTTACGTGCCGGGTCGCCGATCTTGCGAACGGCGGCTCGACGAGCTTCACGATCACGACTCGCGTCAATTCGACCGCCAGCACCATTCTCACACCGGGCACCGGCGCCGTGACCGGTGCGTGCACGCCCGCCAGCGCGGACTTGTGCAACTCGGCGACGGTCAGCAGCTACGCGACCGATCCGACTCCGGCCAACAACACCGCCACGCAACCGACGAACGTGACCGCCACCGTGGCGGACCTGTCGCTGACGAAGACCGACAGCGGCGACCCGCTGCTCGAAGGCGGCGTGCTCGTTTACACGATGACCGTGAGCAATCTCGGCACCGGCACGGCTCGCAACGTGACCGTCGTCGACACGCTCGGCGCCGGCGAATACTACCTCGAGAGCACCGCGTCCGGCGGCTGCGTCGAATCACCCGCCGGCACCCTGACGTGCTCGCTCGCCGACATTGCGAACCTCGGATCGACGAGCTTTACCGTCACCGTGTTCGTGCCGACCGGCGCACCCACGGCCGGTACGACCCAGAACGATCCGTGCACGGGAAGCCCGACCACCGACATCTGCAACACAGCCGTCGTTTCGTCGTCCACACCGGACCCGAGCTCGGCCAACAATACTGCGGTCGAGCCGACCAACATCCTGCCGGCGTCGGCCGACGTGCAGATCACGAAAAACGACACCGGTTCGGATCCCGCGGCGCTCAGCGGCACCGTGACGTACAACGTCCACGTCGCGAACCCGGGCCCGCAGGACGCGCAGGACGTGACGATCACCGACGTGCTCGACTCCGACACCACGTACGTCAGCGACACGTTCGGTTGCGTGCAGGGTCCGGCCCATACGCTCACGTGCGATATCGGCGCGCTGCTCGTCGGCCAGAGCTACGACTTCACGGTCACCGTGACGGTGAACTCGAACGCTCCGACCACCAGCACGCAGATGACCGGCGCGTGCGCGGGCAGCGAAGACATCTGCAACAACATCAGCGTCTCCTCGAGCACGTCGGATCCGACTCCGGCAAACAACAGCGCCCAGGTGCCGACCAACGTGCTGCCGAACGTCGCCGACCTGTCGGTCGTCAAGTCGGATGCAGGCTTCGATCCGGTGCTGCGCGGCGGCACGCTGACGTACGGCGTCACGGTCACGAACAACGGACCGAACACGGCGACCAGCGTCGTGGTGACCGACAACCTGTCGGCGAGCACGACGTACGTGAGCAATACCGGCGGATGCTCGCACTCGGCCGGCGTGCTCACGTGCAACCTCGGCTCGCTCGCGAGCGGCGCATCGACCTCGTTCACGGTGACGACGACCGTTTCGGCCAGCGCGCCGATGAACGGCACGCTGTCGTCGGGCAACTGCAACGGCAGCGAGGACATCTGCAACAGCGTGTCGGTGACCGCCGCCGAGTCGGACCCGACTCCGGCGAACAACAGCGACAGCGAGCCAACCGACGTGACGCCGAACGCGGACGTGGCCGTCGACAAGACGGGCCCTGCGTCCGTCGTGCCCGGCAACAACGTCGTCTACACCGTGACCGTCACGAACAACGGTCCGGGCAATGCGACCAGTGTGAGCGTGGCCGACCCGACTCCGAGCGGTCTCACGTTCGTGTCGAACAGCGGCGACTGCACGACCGCGTACCCGTGCTCGCTCGGCACGCTCGCGAGCGGCGCCACGCGCACGATCACGTCGACGTATTCGGTACCGGCCACGTACACGACGCCGACGCCGGTCGTGAACACCGCGACGGTGTCGACGACGTCGAACGACACCAACCTCGCCAACAACAGCGACGGTCACTCGGCTCCGGTCGCGCCGCAGGCGGACCTGCGCATGTCGAAGGACGACGGCACGGCAACGTACGCGCCGGGCGGAAACCTCACGTACACGATCACCGCGTCCAACTTCGGCCCGAGCAACGTGACGGGCGCGACCGTGACCGACACGTTCCCGGCCGCGCTCGACAGCATTTCATGGACCTGCTCGGGCACCGGCGGCGGCACCTGCCCCGCTTCGGGAACCGGCGATATCAGCACGTCGTCCGTGAACCTCCCGGTCGGTGCGACCGTGACGTTCCTCGTGAGCGTGGACATCATCGCGGGCACGAGCGTCAATCCGCTCATCAACAGCGCGACCGTCTCGGTGCCATCGGGCACGACCGACCCGACGCCGGGCAACAACACCGACGACGATCAGGATGCGCCGGCCGCTGCGGCTTCGAGCATCGGCGACCGTGTCTGGCTCGACGAAGACGGCGACGGTGTGCAGGACGCGGGCGAAGACGGAATCGCCGGCGCAACGGTGCAGCTGTACGACTCCACCGGAACGATCCTGCTGGCGTCGACGACGACCGACACCGACGGCCGCTACATCTTCACGGGCCGCGCGGCCGGCACCTACGTCGTGCGCATCCTCAGCACCTCGCTGCCGGCCGGGCTGTATGCGAACCCGACCTACGACTACGACAGCGGCACGACGACGCCGAACGCCTCGACGACGATCACCGTCGCAGCAGGCGTGAACGAAGACCGCATCGACTTCGGCTTCAACTGGGTTGCGCCGGCGACCACCTCGAACCCGGCGCTGAACGCGACCGGCACCATCGGCGACCGCATCTGGAACGACGCGGACTCCGACGGCGTGCAGGATTTCGGCGAAGCGGGAATCGCGGGCGTCCAGGTGCGGCTGCTCGTCGATACCAACGGCGACGGCACGTTCGGCGGTGCGGGCGATGCCGCGGCGGTCACGACGACCACCGATGCGTCCGGTCACTACATTTTCGACGGCATCGCGCCGGGCGCGTACGTGATCAACGTGAACACGGCGACTCTGCCTGCCGGCTTCACGACCACGCCGACCGGCGATCCGGACGGCGACTTCAACAACACGACGAACCCGATTCTCGTGGCGCCGGGCGACGTGTTCGTGAACGCCGACTTCGGCTATCCGCTCCCGACCGGGCACACGATCGGCGATACGATCTACGTCGATGCGGACGCCGACGGCGTGCGCGACGGCGGCGAAGTCGGCATGCCGGGCGTGACGGTTTCCCTGCTGGACAACGGCGGCCAGATCGTCGCGTCGACGATTACCGACGCGAACGGCAACTTCCTCTTCCCGGGCCTGGCGAACGGCACGTACTCGGTGGTCGTGACCGACGTGTTCAACGTCCTCGCGAACACGCCGACCAACACCGGCGATCCGGACGGCGGCTTCGATCGCATCAGCACGGTGGTGCTCGCGGGCGCCGACAACCTAGTCCAGGACTTCGGCTTCGCACCGGGCGGACACGAGCCGGGCGACGGCCTGATCGGCGACACGATCTATCTCGACCGCGACAACGACGCCGTCTTCGACGCCGGTGAAGGCCTCGAGGGCGTGACCGTCAACCTGTACGCCGCCAACGGCACGACACTCGTCGCAACGGTCTACACCGACATCAACGGTCGCTATCTGTTCGGCGGCCTCGACGCGACGAAGACGTACGTCGTGCGCGTCGATACCACGACACTGCCCGGCGGCGGCGCCGGCATGACCAACACCGTCGATCCGGACGGCGGGATCGCGAGCCAGTCGATCGTCGACCTGACGCTGTTCGCGGGCGCAACGACGTTCACGCAGGACTTCGGCTACCGCCCGAACACGCCGAACACGATCAGCGGCACGGTGTTCAACGACGCCAACGGCAACGGCACCAAAGGCGCCGGCGAGACGACCGGCTACGCAGGCGTGACGGTGATCCTGCGCGATGCGAACGGCAACATCGTGGCCACCACGACGACCGACGCATCGGGCAACTACTCGTTCGCCGGCATTCCGAACGGCACGTACACGGTCGACGTCTCCGAGACCGCGAACGTGCTCGGCGGCAAGACCAAGTCCGAGGGCCCGAACCCCGGCGCCGACAACAACAGCCAGGTCCGGGGCTACAGCGTCACGGTGACCGGCGGCCAGACCAACACGACCGCGGACTTCGGCTACTACACGCCGGTGTCGGTCGTCGGCGACTTCGTCTTCAACGACACCGACAACGACGGCATCCAGGACGCCGGCGAGGTCGGCATCGCGAACGCAGTCGTCACGCTGACGATCACGTATCCGAACGGAAACGTCGTGACCGAATCGACGGTGACCAGCGGCACGGGCGCGTACTCGTTTACGAACTTGAGGCTCGACGAGAGCTACGACGTGACGGGTGCGACCCAGCCGACGTACTCGATCACTGTTGCGACGCCCGCCAACTTCACGCCGAGCCCGATCGCACAGGGCGGCAACGTCGCCCTCGATTCGAACAATCCTGCGGGAGCGGGCTTCACGCCTACGCAAGGCGCGACGGACGCGACGGTCGACTTCGGCTTCACGCCGGTGACCAACCTCGTCGTCGACAAGGCGGGCCCGGGCGCGGTGACGCCGGGCAACAACGTGGCCTACACGATCACGGTTTCGAACGGCGCTTCCCCGGCACTGGGCGTCGTGCTGGCCGATCCGACGCCGGCCGGCCTGACGTTCGTTTCGGCCAGCGCGCCGTGCGCCGGCGGCTTCCCGTGCGCGATCGGCACGATCGCGGCGAACAGCTCGGTCGTCGTCACGGCCACGTTCAACGTGCCGGGCGGCTACACGACGCCCGATCCGATCGTCAACACCGCGTCGGCGACGACGACCACTTCGGAGACGAGCCTCGCCGACAACAGCGACAGCGCTTCGACCGCGCTTTCGTTCACCGCGGCGGACATCCTCATCACGAAGACCGGACCGGCGTCGGCCGTTCCGGGCCAGAACGTCGTATTTACGCTGCACGTGCAGAACAACGGCCCCGACAACGCGACCAACGTCGTGGTGAGCGACGTGACTCCCGGCGGCATCAGCTTCGTGAGCGTTTCGGGCGGCGGCTGCTCGGCCCTGCCCTGCACGATCCCGAGCCTGCTCAACGGCGGCTTCGTGAACCTGACGCTGACGTACGCGGTACCGGCCGGCTACACGGCGCCGAACCCGATCAGCAATACAGCGAACGCGTTCTCCAACGACCAGGGAGATCCGAACCCGGCCAACAATTCGGACACCGAAACCGTGCCGCTCGCTCCGTCCGCCGACCTCGAGCTGACCAAGACCGGTCCGGCTTCGGCCGTGCCGGGCACCAACGTCGCGTTCACGATCACCGTGACGAACCACGGTCCTTCCGATGCGCAGAACGTGAGCGTTGCCGATCCGACGCCGGCCGGCCTCGGCTTCGTGTCGAACTCGGGCGCGTGCGCGACCGCATATCCGTGCTCGCTCGGCACGCTCGCATCGGGAGCATCGGCCACGATCACGACGATGTATTCGGTGCCTGCCGGTTACACGGCGCCGAATCCGATCAGCAACACCGCGACCGCAAGCTCGACGACGCCGGATCCGGGCGTGTTCCCGAACAGCGACACCGAGAACGTGCCGCTCGTACCGTCCGCCGATCTCGAGCTGTTCAAGTCCGGTCCCGCCTCGGCAGTGCCCGGCAATAACGCCACGTTCACGATCACCGTGATCAACCACGGTCCGTCGGACGCGCAGAACGTGAGCCTGGCCGATCCGACTCCGAGTGGTCTCGGCTTCGTCTCGGCGACCGCGCCGTGCGCCGGTGGATTCCCGTGCTCGCTCGGCACGATCGCGTCGGCCGGCTCGGCGGTGGTCACGGTGACCTACTCGGTGCCGAGCGGCTACACGTCGCCCGACCCGATCAGCAACACCGCAACCGCGAGCTCGACGACGCCGGATCCGGGCGTGTTCCCGAACAGCGACACGGCGAACGTGCCGCTCGCTCCGTCGGCCGATCTCGAGCTGACGAAAACTGCTCCCGCATCGGTCACGCCCGGCAGCAATGCGGTGTTTACGGTGACGCTCACGAACCACGGGCCGTCGGCCGCGCAGAACGTGAGCATCGCCGATCCGACTCCGTCCGGCCTGACGTTCGTCTCGGCGACGGCGCCGTGTGCCGCCGGCTTCCCGTGCTCGATCGGCACTCTCGCCGCAAGCGCAACCGCAACGATCAACGTCACGTACTCGGTGCCGTCCGGCTACACCGCGCCGAATCCGGTCAGCAACACCGCAACCGCGAGCTCGACGACGCCGGATCCGGGCGTGTTCCCGAATGCCGACACCGCGACGTCGCCGGTCACGCCGACCGCCGATCTGTCGATCACCAAGGATGACGGCAGCGCCGTCTACGTGCCGGGCGGAAGCCTCACCTACACGATCACCGTTTCGAACGCCGGACCCAGCAACGCGACCGGTGCGAGCGTGAGCGACGTGTTCCCGCCGCAGATCTCGGCGATCGCGTGGACGTGCTCTGGCACCGGCGGCGGCTCGTGCAGCGCATCCGGAAACGGCGACATCGCCGACACGGTCAATCTGCCTGTCGGAGCGAGCGTCACGTATCTCGCCAGCGTGGACATCGTGCCGGGCGCAACGGTAGACCCGCTCGTCAACATCGCCACGGTGACTGCGCCTCCAGGAGTCACCGATCCGGTGCCGGCAAACAACAGCGACGACGACCAGGATGCGCGCGCCGCAGCCCCGTCGTTCATCGGCGACCGCCTGTGGCTCGACGAAGACGGCGACGGCGTGCAGGACGCCGGCGAGGACGGCCTCGCGGGCGTCATCGTCCGTCTCTACGATGCGACGGGCACCGTGCTGATCACGGCGACCACCACCGACACCGACGGGCGCTACATCTTCGCCGACCTGGCCGCGGGCACTTACGTCGTGCGAGTCGATACGACGACGCTGCCGGCAGGGCTTGCCGCGAACCCGACCTACGACCTCGACGACGGCACGACAGCGCCGGACGGCGAGACGTCGATCACCGTGGCCGCGGGCGTGTTCAACGACAGCGGCGACTTCGGCTTCAACTGGGTTGCGCCGGGCACGTCGACGAACCCGGCGCCGGGCGCGACGGGCATGATCGGCGATCGCATCTGGAACGACGCGGACATGGATGGCGTCGAGGATTTCGGCGAAGCCGGAATCGCGGACGTGACGGTGCGGCTGCTGAGTGACGACAACGGCGACGGCGTGTACGGCGGTGCGGGCGACAACGCCGCGCTCACCACGACGACGGATGCTGCCGGTCACTACTACTTCGACGGCCTCGCTGCGGGCGCGTACGTGATCGACGTGGTCACGTCGACGCTGCCGGCCGGCTACAGTTCCACGCCGACCGGTGATCCGGATAGCGACGGCGACACTACGTCGAACCCGATCGTGCTCGCACCGGGCGACGTCTACGTGACCGGCGATTTCGGCTTCCCGCTGCCGGGCGGCCACACGATCGGCAACACGATCTACCTCGATGCCGACGCCGACGGCGTGCGCGATCCGGGCGAGCCGGGCATCGCGAACGTGACGATCGTCCTCGTCGACGCGAGCGGCAACGTCGTCGCGTCCACCGTGACCGACGCCAACGGCGAGTACACGTTCCCGGGCCTCGCCGACGGCATCTACTCGGTGGTCGTGACGGATTCGGCCAACATCCTCGCCGGCGCCTCGGCCAACACCGGCGATCCGGACGGTGGCAACGACCGCCTGAGCACGGTCGTGCTCGCGGGCGCAGACAACCTGACGCAGGACTTCGGCTTCGCACCGGCGGGCCACGATCCGGGCGACGGCCTGATCGGCGACACGATCTTCCTCGACCGCGACAACGACGGCATCGCCGACGCGGGCGAAGGCATCGAAGGCGTTACGGTAAACCTGTACGCGTCCGACGGCACGACGCTGATCGCGAGCGCCGTGACCAACGCGAACGGCCAGTACGTGTTCGGCGGTCTCGATTCGACTGCGACGTACGTCGTCGCAGTCGATCACGCGACGCTGCCTAACGGCGGCGCCGGCATGACGAACAGCGTCGATCCGGACGGCGGCTTCGACGAGGAAGCAACCGTCGATCTGACGGCCTTCGCAAACGGAGTCACGTTCGATCAGGACTTCGCGTATGAAGCCGCCACGCCGAACACGATCGGCGGAACGATCTTCAACGACGCGAACGGCAACGGCACGCGCGGCGGCGGCGAAACCGGCGGATACGCCGGCATCACCGTGATCCTGCGCGATCAGGACGGCAACGTCGTCGGCACGACGACGACCGACGCGTCGGGCAACTACAGCTTCGGCGGGCTTCCGGACGGCACCTATACCGTCGAAGTGTCCGAGGCCGGCAACGTGCTCGGCGGCCTCGTCAAATCCACCGGGCCGAACCCCGGCGCCGACAACAACAGCCAGGTCGCCGGCTACTCGGTGACGGTAAGCGGCGGAGCAACGAATACGACGGGCGACTTCGGCTACTTCGCGCCGGGCGCGGCGTTCGGCAACTTCGTCTTCAACGACACCGATGGCGACGGCATCCAGGATCCGTCCGAGACGGGCATTGCGGGCGTCGCCGTCACGCTGACGATCACGTATCCGAACGGCGACGTGACGACCGTCGTCACCGTGACCGACGCGCAGGGCGCGTACTCGTTCGGCAACCTGCTGCTCGACGAGAGTTTCGACGGCGTCGGCGCCGGCGAGCCCACGTACGAGGTCACGGTCGCGACTCCGGCCGATTTCGTCGCAAGCCCGGTCGGAGCCGGCGGCAATCCGCAGCTCGACTCGAACGATCCGTCCGGCGCGCCGGTAACGCCCATGCAGGGCGTGACCGACACGACGGACGATGCGCTTGCCACGAGCGGCATCGACTTCGGCTTCGTGCCGGTGACGAACCTCGTCCTCGACAAGACCGGACCGGGCGCGGTGACGCCGGGAAGCAACATCGTCTACACGATCACCGTGACCAACGGCGCGCAGCCTGCCGCGAACGTGGTCATCACCGATCCCACGCCGACCGGCCTCACGTTCGTGTCGGCGTCGGCGCCGTGCGCTTCCGGATTCCCGTGCTCGGTGGGAACCATCGCGGCCAGCGGCTCGGTCGCGATCACGGCCACGTACTCGGTGCCGGGCGGCTACACGACGCCGGACCCGATCGTGAACACGGCATCGGTCTCGACCTCGACGCTCGAGACCAGCCTCGCAGACAACAGCGACGGCCAGTCGACGAACATCTCGTTCGTGCAGGCCGACCTGTCGATCGTCAAATCCGGGCCCGCTTCGGCGATGCCCGGGCAGAATGTGGTCTTCACGCTGCACATCGCGAACGCGGGACCCGCCGTCGCGACCAACGACGTCGTCACGGATCCTACGCCGGGCGGGCTCACGCTGGTCTCCGTCACCGGCGGCGGCTGCTCGACGCTGCCGTGCACGATCGCGAGCCTCGCGGTCGGCGGATCGGTCGACCTCACGGTGACGTACTCGGTGCCGTCGTCGTACACGTCGCCCGATCCGATCAGCAATACCGCGAGCGTGTTCTCCAACGACGTGGCGGATCCCGATCCGTCGGACAACACGGATACGGCCACCGTGCCGATCAGCCCGACGGCAGACGTAGAGATCGTCAAGAGCGGTCCGGCGCAGGCCGTAGCGGGTGCGAACGTGGTGTTTACGGTCGTCGTGACGAACCACGGACCGTCGAACGCACAGAACGTGGTCGTCGCCGATCCGACTCCGTCCGGTCTGCTGTTCGCGAGCAACTCAGGCGCTTGCGCAACGGCGTATCCGTGCTCGCTCGGCACGCTCGCCTCGGGAGCGACGCGCACGATCACGTCGACGTACACGGTTCCGGCCGGATACACGTCGCCGGATCCGATCGTCAATACGGCGACCGTCTCGTCGACGACGCCGGATCCCGTCCCGGGCAACAACAGCGACGATGCGTCGGTGCCGCTTGCCGCCACGGCCGACCTCGCGGTCACCAAGAGCGACGCCGGCGCGACCGTCGCGCGCGGCAGCAGCGTCACCTACACGATCAACGTGACCAACAACGGGCCGCGTACGGCGACCAACGTGACGGCCGTCGACACGCTCGATCCGAACACCACGTACGTGTCCGACAGCGCGGGCTGCACGCAGAGCCCGGTCGGCAGGCTCACGTGCAACGTCGGATCGATTGCGTCGGGTGCCTCGGCAAGCTTCACGGTCACGGTCCTCGTCGGGCCGACTGCGCCGTCGAGCGGCACGCGTGAGAACGGCACGTGCACCGGTGCGGAGGATCTCTGCAACCGCGTGACGGTCAGCTCCGACCAGGTCGATCCGGTGCCGTCGAACAACTCCGACAGCGAGCCGACCGACGTCGCGACCGTCGACCTGCGCCTCGTCAAGAGCGACGCCGGTACCGGCGTCAACCTGAACGAGGACTTCGCGTACACGCTGATGGTCGCCAACGACGGCTCCGGCACCGCGACCAACGTGACGGTCGTCGACGTGCTCGACTCCGATACGTCCTACGTGAGCGACGATCTCGGCTGCACCGAGACGCAGCCGAACACGCTCACGTGCCCGATCGGCTCTCTCGCGCCGGGCGCCTCGCTGACGTTCCACGTGATCGTCCATACCAGCGGCACGGCGCAGACGTCGCGCTCGCGCGAGAACGGCGTGTGCAACGGCAGCGAGGACCTCTGCAACAACGCAACCGTTGCCGCGACCGAAACTGACGCGTTCCCGTCGAACAACAGTGACAGCGAGCCGACCAACGTGCGCACGATTGCGACCGATCCGGCCGACCTGTCGATCACGAAGACCGACGTGTCGAGCCCGGTCCAGGCCGGAGCGTTTGCGACGTACACGATCAGCGTCACCAACAACGGCCCGGATGCCGCCACCGGCGTCCAGGTCGTCGACACGCTCGACGCGTACATGACGTACGTCGGCGGCACGCTCGCGTGCACCGAAGCTCCGACCGGCATGCTGACGTGCCCGATCGGCGACATGGCTGCCGGTGAGACCGTCGCGTTCGACATCGTCGTGCGCGTCGATCCGTCGGCGCCGACGGCGAGCTCCGCCTCGGGCGTGCCGTGCTCGGGCGCCGAGGACATGTGCAACCGCGCATCGGTCAGCGCCGACCAGACCGACCCGGATCCGTCGAACAACGTCGCCGACGTCTCGACCGACGTCGTCACGACCACGACGTCGTCGGCACTGTCGCTCGTCAAGAGCGATCTGGCCGTCGAGCCGGTGCAGCCGGGCGATGCGGTCACGTACCAGATCGTCGTCAGCAACGCCGGACCGGATGCCGCGACCGGCGTCGTCGTCTACGACCTGCTCGATCCGGAAATGACATACGTCAGCGACGATGCGGGATGCACGGTACGCTCATCGAGCATCGGCACGTCGCTGACGTGCCCGGTCGGCACGATCGCGAACGCCGGCTCGGCGACCGTGAACGTCGTCGTCACCATCGCTGCCGACGCACCGGTCGACTCGACGAGGCAGGACGGCGACTGCGACGATCTCGAGGACGTCTGCAACGATGCGTTCGTGGCCTCTGCATCGGCCGATGCCGTGGTCTCGGACAATTTCGACAGCGAGCCTACGGACGTGAGCGCGAGCGCCACGTGCGAAAACGGTATCGTCGACGCCGGCGAAGACTGCGATCCGCCCGATGCCGAGATCTGCAACAACGGCATCGACGACGACGGCAACCTCGCAGTCGACTGCGCCGATCCGGCCTGCCAGGTCAGCGGATTCCAGAGCTGCGACGGCAACTGCCAGCTCGCTCCGGCGTGCGTCGCGATCCTCAACGACCCGGCCCGGATCAGCAACACCCGGATCAAGATCCACGGGCGCTTCATCCCGTCGACGGACGCGAATCCGACCGACGACGGCATCAAGTTCACACTGTCGAACTCGACGGGCCTCATCTACTCGGTCGAGCTCGATCCGGGCGTGATGGTCGAAGGCGTGCGCGGTGAGCTGAAGCGCTGGGTCTACAAGGACACGACCGTGAAGAATCAGCCGTCTCCGTACGGCATCTACCGTCTCGGCATCCACCAGCGCATCGAGAAGGACGGCGCGACGTCGTACCCGTTCACGATCATCACGTACGGTGACCTGACGGTGGCGACCGAGGCGACGATGACGTCGCAGATCTACATCGGCGACGACACCGCGTACCTGACCGCCGACTGGCTCGGCAAGCCCGGCGCGTGGTACCTGACGATGCAGCAGGCGTACGGGCAGTAGCGAAGCGTCTCAGCGCGTCTCGACGACGAGGGTCGGCAGCGGATCGAGCGCCGATCCCGTCGACGAGGTCGCATGCTGCACGGTCAGCTGGAAGTCGCGCAGCGACGGGCCGGAGACCGGATCGTACGAGCACTCGACGAGCGTCGCCGGTCCCTGCACGCCGACGACCGAGACGATGGAGACCGCCACGACCTCGTGCCGGTCGTCCCATCCGATGGCGGAAAGCGTCGGTGCACCGACCTTGATCGTACACCGCGGCTTGCCATCGCCCTTCGCGGGAATGAATCCGGCCGCGTCGGCGAAGCGCAGGGAAAACTCGACGGCGCCGAGCTTCTCGTCCGACGTCATTCGCACGACGAGGCCGGTCGGCAGCGAGCAGCCCTCGGCGAACAGGCCGACGGCGGAGCGAAGCGCGGCGAGCGCATCGCTGGCGGTCACGCGATCGTCGCCGTTGCGATCGCAGTTTCGCAGCGGGCAGCGCGTCGCGAGACCCGTCGCCCGCTTGAGCACCTTGAGCGCATCCGTTGCCGTCACACGCAGGCCGGAGCGGCTGAAGAACCCGCAATCCGGATCGAGCACGCACCGGCTCGTGCAGCCGTCGCCGTCGGCGAGGTTGCCGTCGTCGCATTCCTCGGGACCGATCTCGACGTAGCCGTCGCCGCAGACCGGAAGGCTGCAGTCGGACAGGCACGAGTCGTTGTTGCCGCTGGTATCGCCGTCGTCGCACGTCTCGACGCCGGCGCGAACCACGGCATCGCCGCACCTGGCCACCCGGCAGTCGTTCAGGCAGCCGTCACCATCGACATCGTTCGCGTCGTCGCATTCCTCGTGTCCGGCTTCGACGAATCCGTCGCCGCAGAAGGCGTCGCGGCAATCGACGCACGAGTCGGTGTCGGTCGTGTTGCCGTCGTCGCATTGCTCATCGCCGGTCACGACAAAGCTGCCGCATCCCGTCGGGCGGCAGGTGCGATCGCATCCGTCGGCGTCTACGTCGTTGCCGTCGTCGCACTGCTCGGGCTCGTCGGGCTCGCCGTTGCCGCAGCTTCCGCGCGTTCTCGCGAACCGGATCACGTTGCTCGACGACTCTCGCGCACGCCACGCGACGCCCCATGCTTCGCCCGCGCGGACCAGCTCCGGATTGAGATCCTTGGCCGGATCCTCGCGCGCCTCCGGATCGACCAGCCGCGGGCCCGTCCAGGACGCTGCGCCATCGTGCGAGAACGATGCGACGATATCCGCATCGAGGCCCGCGCCGGCCGAATGCGACGACCACGCGAGGCCGAACAGTCCGTCGCCGGCGGCCTCGAGCGAAGGATAGAGGTCGCGCACGGGAGTCTCGCCGTTCCACGGTGCGATGCCGGCAGGATCGCTCCATTCCCCGCCGCCGCTGTCGCGCCGGGAAACATAAATGTTGGAGTTCAGCGAGGCGGTCACCTCATCCCAGTCGGCGCGTGCGAATGCGATGACCCATTGGTCTTCGTCGGCCGCGACCGAAAGAGCGCGCTGAGGCAGGCGTACGTCTGCAGCTATGACTTCCTGCTCCGACCAGGTTTGTCCGTTGTCGGACGACCACGCTCCGGCGACCGAGTCGGGTCCATCCCAATGCCAGTCTCTCCAGATCGCGAGCCACTGGCCGTCTTTGTCGGTCGCGACGGCGAGGTCGCGCTCGCCGCACACGCCGGCGGCTATCGTCGTCGCTTCGGTCCATGACGATCCCGCATCGAACGAGCGTGCCGAACGCAGCGCGCAGATGAGCACTTTGTCCTTGTAGTCGATGCAGCCGGGATCCTCCCAGCAGGACACGTACTCGACGACGGCTTCGCTCCACGTCGCGAGCCAGACGCCGTCGCCGCCAGGGGTCAGCGCGATGTCGGAGATCCCGACGTACCCGCCGAAGAAGCCCTCGACGAAGCCGACCCCGGCGTACAGAACCGAATCCTCGCTCCACGTCTGACCACCGTCGGCCGACTGGCGCAGCAGGATCGCACCATCCCGGCGCGGCCATGCGGCAAGCGCCACGCTGTCGCCGTCGGTCGCGATCGTTGCGCCGAGCCGAGAATCGTAAGGGTCGAAATGAAACGTTTCGGAAAGGGACCATTGCAACGCGCCGTCGCGCGAGCTCGCGATGCTGGTTTCCATCTCATCGTATTCGTCGGCTGGGCTGTAATCCGGCCATGTCGCTGCCCACCGGCCGTGCACGTCGCCGATCAGTCCGGGCCGCGCCAGGAAGTACGTGTCGTCGCCGGCTGGCGTCGTACCGAGCGAGATCGGCTTTTCGAAGACCTCGGCGTCGGGCTCGAGCGTGGTCGTCGTCGTGCTCGTGGTCGTCACCGGGGCATCGCCCGACACGATTCGGCGTGCAACCCAGCCGGCCTGCTCCGCAACGTTCTGCCATGCAACGATGCTGCGATCGCCGTCTTCGCGAACGAGCACGAGTGGAGCAACCTGATCCAGATATGGAAATTCGCTTGCGGGAACCGGCGGATCGGCCGTTCCGCCCGGATGCACCAGCATCGCGGAGACTGCCGAGGTGCCCTCGCGCCATGCGACGACGATGCTGCCGTCCGATTGAAGAAGGCCGTTGGCCGCCAGCAGGACGGACAGGCGGTCCTGCTTGAAAAGAAGACGTGGCGCAGTCGTCGCCACGCCGTCACCGCCGAACGAACGCCCGACCAGGCCGCGGGTGTAGTCGCTCCACATCACGAAAAACCCGTCGTTCGTCGCGGTCAGCGCGAACGGTCCCCAGCAAGGGCCGCCGCCACAGATCGCAGTGGAAACTTCGAGGAAGCCGTTGCGGTCGATCAATCGAAGATAGCCTTCTCGCAGCACCACGATCCGGCCGTCCGCAGCGCAGTCGTACGGAATCCCGGACGAGCCGTACACCATTCCGATCTCGATCGGTTCCGCGACGGCGTTGCCGTCGGCCGAACGCCATGTGGCAAACAGTGTTCCAATGTTCGGATCGGCGCAGTGCCCGGGCTGCGATTCCTGGCAACGGAACTCGACGAAGCCGGTGGTGCCGTCTCCGGCCGGACATGCGAACTCGCGCGTGCGCTCGTCGGTCGTCGGCCGGAATTCATGACCGATGGCACGGAGCGCGGCGTGCGAAACGCACGGAGCGAGTGCAGCAACCAGGCCGGCAATGAACGCCGAACGTCTTCGCGTAAGCGTGCGCAACGAGGCGACCATGCCTGACGTCGATGCGCCGGTCCAGAGCCGAATGCCGGCAACCGTCGCTTCGGATTGCGTCGACGACTCACGATGTAGCTTCGCTCACACATCGATGAGCGCGCCATGCGTACCGCGCTGGACGATCTCGACCGAAACATGGCGCCGTAGAGGAACGCGAACGTCGACGAGCGGGCGTCGGTCGCCGGTGACCAAAAGCGCGTGCCGGCTCAACGTCGTTTGCGAAAGCAGCCCGGAATCGCGGGCGGCGGCCAGGATTTCGCCTGGACTGCGTCACGGGGGACAGGCGGCCTTGTCTGTCCAGGTAGAACGTGTTCTCTTCTGGCCCTGGCGGGCCGGTTTTTCCCGGCTTCGGCGCGGCCGGCATGCGCGGAGAAGGGCAGTAGCCGGGCGCAACGACGCTGACCGGGCCAGCCCGGCTGCGGTCGCGGAAGGCCGAAGACCCGCCGCGACCGAAGGAGTCACGCGATGACCGAGCTCGACTACCTCAGCTTCGACGGCGACAACCACTACTACGAGACGCGTGACGCGTTCACGCGTCACATCGAGCCGAAGTATCGCGACCGCGCGGTCCGGTGCGTCCAGACCAGCGACGGCGCCGAATCGATCCTGATCGGCGAGCGCCCGTTCACGTTCCTGTCCGACATGGAGCTCAACTACGACGTGACGCTGCGGCCGGGCTCGCTGCGCGATTATCTCCGCTACCTGACCGGCGAGAACGCGGCCAGCGACGACGGCGTCAAGCAGCCTGTCGAGCCGGCGTTCGTGCATCGCGATGCGCGTCTCAAGCGGATGGACGAGCAGAAGCTCGAGAGCGCCCTGCTCTTCCCGACGCTCGCCGTCTGTGTCGAGCACTTCATGAAGGACGACGTCGAGCTCAGCTATGCGAACATTCGCGCGTTCAACCGCTGGCTCGACGAGGACTGGGGTTTTGCATTCAAGGATCGCATCTTCGCCGCACCGATCCTGTCGCTGCTCGACCCGGTCGAAGCGGTAAAGGATCTCGAGTGGGCGCTTTCGCGCGGCGCGCGCATCATCGGCATGCGCCCCGGGCCGCAAGGCGGCAAGTCACCGGCCGATCCGGTCTTCGATGCGTTCTGGTCGCGCGTCAACGAAGCGAAGCTCGCGGTCGCGTTCCACGTCGGCGAGTCGGGTTACAACGAGATGATGTCGGTCGCGTGGGGCGAGCAGGCCAATCCGAGCTCGCACAGCCAGTCGGCGTTCCAGTGGTGCAACTTCTACGGTGACCGTCCGATCATGGACACGATGTCGGCGCTCATCTTCCACAACCTGTTCGGACGTTTTCCTGATGTGCGCGTGGTCAGCGTGGAAAACGGCTGCCTGTGGGTGCCGTACCTGCTGAAAGCGATGGACAAGATGAAAGGCATGGGGCGCAACGGCCCGTGGATCGGCGGACGCTGGTCGGGGCGGCCGAGCGAGGTATTCCGCCGGCACATCTACGTGTCGCCGTACCATGAGGAAGACATCCCGCATCTGGCGAGCCTGATCGGTACCGAGCACGTCGTATTCGGCTCGGACTATCCGCATCCCGAGGGCCTGGCCGATCCGGTCGACTTCGCGCACGGCTGCGAACCGCTCGGTCCCGCCGCAACGCGGATGATCATGCGCGACAACCAGCGGCGGCTCGTCGGCCTCGACGCGTAGCGGGCAGAGAACACCGGCAACACCAGGCGCGCCGATCCGGGATCGGCCACGCTCCACGACCATCGCGATCATGCGGATGCCAGGACAATCCCTGATCGGCCAGATGCAAAGACCGACCGCGAAAAGGAATCCATGCCGAAAGACTTCGTGAACAAAGTTGCGCTCGTGACCGGCGGTGCCGGCGCCGGGATCGGAAGCCACGCGGCGCGCAGGATCGCCGAGGAAGGCGGAGCGGTCGCCATCGTCGACATCCACGAGAAGCGCTGCCGCCTTGTTGCGGAAGAAATCGCGCGTGATACCGGCGCGCGCGTCGAAGCGTTTCCCGGCGACATTGCCGATCGCGCGCGCATGCAGGCCGTGATCGGCGAGATCGAGGGCTCGCTCGGACCGATCGACGTGCTCGTCAACAACGCCGCCGAGAACGTCCTCGCACCGATCCGCGAGTTCACGATGAAGGACTGGGACCGCGTGATCGACGTCGACATCACCGCCGCGTTCCACCTCGTGCGGCTGATCCTTCCCGGCATGATCGAGCGCCGCCGCGGCGCGATCGTGAACATTTCGTCGATCGCCGGCTGGCTCGGCGATGCGAACGAGGGCCGCGAGGCGCCGTATGCGTGCGCAAAGGCCGCGCTGTTCGGTCTCACGCGAAGCGTCGCGTTCGAAGGCGGGCCGTTCGGCGTGCGCTGCAACGCGATCGCGCCCGGGCTGATCTGGAGCAAGTTCGTCGCGCGCTACGCCGACCAGTTCCAGCCCGAGGTCGACCGCACGCCGCTGCGCCGCTTCGGCCAGCCGGAAGAAGTGGCCGAGCTCGTCGCTTTCCTCGGTTCGGATCGCTCGGCGTTCATCACCGGGGAGGCGATCAACATCAGCGGCGGCTGGTACATGCGGCCGTGAGCACGCACGGAACGCCGGCTTGAGCGATCTCGGTCCGCAGAACGCGAGCAGCGCGTCGCGGGACTTCTGGCGCGAGCTCGAACGCGAGCATCATCTCGTCGCCTCCGCGCGCCCTGCGATACCCGGCAACGGTCCGCAGAACGTCGCGGAGATTCTCGCTGGGCCACTCGCGCGCTGCCCTGACCGCGTCGCGCTCGTCGGCCGTCACGCTCGCTACACATATCGTGAGCTCGACGACGCCGTCGCACGCGCTGCCGGCGCCCTGGCCGCGCTCGGCATCGGTCGCGGTGATCGCGTGGCGGCCTGCACGCCCAATCATCCGGACATCGTCATCGCGTACCTCGCCACGATGCGGCTCGGCGCGATCTGGGTCGGCATCGCGCGTGCGCTCGCGGCCGTCGAAAAAGCCGCGCTGCTCCGCGACGCCGGCGCGTCGGTTTTCATCGGCGACCGCGCCGCGTGTGCACAGATCCAAGCCAACCCGGTCGCAACGCTGCGGCACACTCTTGTTAGCGAGGCCGGCGACGCAAGCTGTTCGTGGGCATGCGCAGTCGCCGCGGCAAAGACGGACGCCGCCGCGCGCGTCGAGATCGATCCGTACGCACCGGCGGCCATCGCGTACACGAGCGGCACGACGGGATTTCCGAAAGGCGCCGTGCACAGCCAGCACAACCTGCTTCTGCCCGGCGCCGTGGCTGCCGCGACCGGCGCGTATCCGAACGGACAGGTCCAGGGCGTACTGCTGCCGCTTACGGTCCTCAACCTGATGGTGCTTGTGCCGACGCTGGTGTTCCAGATCGACGGCACGTGCGTCTGCATCGACCGCGTCGATGCGCTCGGGATTGCAGAATGGGTGCGCACCGAGCGCGTCGCGCATTTCGCGGCCGTGCCGGCGATCTACCACGATCTTCTTACGCATCCGGAAGTGCGCGGTGAGGATCTCGCGTCGCTTGCGACGCCGGAAGTCGGCGGCGCCGAATGTCCGCCGTCGTTCCTTCGGCTCTATCGCGAGCGTTTCGGAAAGAACGTCGCGATCGGTTACGGAATGACCGAAGCGCCGACCGCCGTCACGCGTTCGCTCGGCGATCGCGAGCCGGAGCCCGGACTGATCGGCCAGCCGCTGCCGCAGATCGCCATCGATCTGATCGACGAGGATGGGCGCAGGGTTGCCGACGGTGAAGTCGGCGAGATCTGCGTCGCCGCAGCACATGACGGCGCGTTCGCCGGCGTCTACACGCCGATGCTCGGCTACTGGGACAAACCGGATGAGACCGCCAGGGCGCTGCGCGGCGGCATGCTCCACACCGGCGATCTCGGCATGCGCGATCCGGCAAGCGGCCAGCTCTACATCCGCGGCCGCAGGGGCGACCTGATTCTTCGCGGCGGCGCCAACGTGTATCCGGCCGAGATCGAGCGTGTGCTGCACGGCGATCCGCGAGTCGCCGCGTGTGCCGTGCTCGGCATACCGGACGAGCGGCTTGGCGAACGCGTGATCGCGGCGGTGCAGCTTGCGGACGGCGCCGATGTCGCAGAAGACGAGCTCAAGGAAATCTGCGCGGCAAATCTCGCGCGCTACAAGATTCCGGAACGATTCCATTTCGTCGCGAGCATTCCGCGCAACTCGATGGGAAAGATCGTCAAGCGCGAGCTTCGCGCACAGCTCGGCCTCGACGACTGACGGGAACGGTCGAAATCTTGCCGACCATACCGTAGGCAACCTACGCATTAGTCGTGCAGTTGGTGCCCCAGGTCGCCCAACGCCGATTTCGCCTCACGGCTCCGGATACGCCATTCGATAGAGGGAGCTCGCCGTCGTGACGTACAGCGTTCGTTGCAAGCCGTCACCGGCGACGGCGCAATTGGTGACTGGCTCCGGCAGGGCGACGGTTGCCCATTTCACCGCTTGCCACGAGATGGCGACGAGGCCGTCCGGCATACCGACGAACAGCGTTCCCGAAGCCGGATCGCTGCAGATGCCCGACGCACCGGAGTAGCCGGCGTACCCGCGTTCCAGGTACGAAAAGAGCGGCTCTTCGATGTGATAGCGACGCAGCAACGCGTTTGCCGGATCCGCGACGAACAGATGGGTGCCTCCACGGGTCAGCTCGATCCCCACGGGTTGTTCGGGAGAACGGAACGAATCGATCCGTTCCAGCGTCCCGTCGACCTCCAGGCGATAGACCTGATTGAAGAACTGTTCGCGGTCGGCATCAGCAACGCCAAAAGACGGGTCGCTGAAGTACACATGGCCGGCGCCGTCCGTGGCGACGTCGTGTGGCGAATTCAGCCGCAGGTCCTGATAACGATCGGCGAGCACGGTCGTCGTTCCGTCGGCTTCGGCGCGCACGAGGTCGCGTGCGCCATACTCGGCGGCGAGCAGCCGTCCGTCGGGATCGAGCGCAAGGCCTGCGGCACCGTTGAGCCCGAGCGCCAGCGAAGAGATCGTCTGCGCAATGGGGTCGAATTCGTAGACCGCGTCGTTCGCGTGATCGGTCAGGAGAAGCGTCTGCGTCGTGTCGCGCCAAAGCGGGCCATCGGCGGCAACAAAACCGGATGCGACCACTTCGGCCGGCCCCAACCGATCGAGCGGATTGCGGGCGCTCTGCACCGCGATGTCTTCGAGATAGACTATGCCGGCCTCGGCGCCATTGTCCGGCGTAAGCGAGCTGAACGATTCGAATGCGATCCCGTCCGTAACCTGGAGGCCCGCCGACGAGTCGAGGGCGTCGACCTGCCACGAATCCGGTTCGTAATTTCCCGGCATGAACGAGCTTGCCTGAAGCCTCGCTGCGCCGTGCTCGGTCGAGATGCGGAAGCGCGCCCACTCGTGGGCATCGTTCCACAACTGCAGCTCGATTCCGGCAAAAGAGGCGAGATCGGTGACGACCCCGCCGAGAACCCGCTGCAACCGGAGCACCGGCACGCCACCTTCTTTGCGCAGCTGCACCCGGTACGCGTTGCCTGCGCCGTCGTCGCGCAGGCTCAGTCGCCATCCCTGGGTTTCTGCGTCGGTGACGCGAAAATGGATGCGCACATCCACGTCGCGTCCGATGTTTGCCGCATACATCCGCGCTTCTGACGGATGAGCGAGGCGCGGCTCGAGCCTTGCTGCGTCCTCGCCGGTGTCGGCGAGTGCAGGTTCGGCGGCTGCGACCCACGGCGATGGCCACGCATCCTGCGGCAGGCCGTCGAAATCCTCGGCGTAAAGGACGCGCGCACTGCCATCGCCTCCGCAAGCGGCGTCGAGCGGACCCGCCCAGGGAGCGGCGATCTGCATTCCGCAGTCGACCATCGATTCGGTGACGCACGACGCGCAGCTGACCAGATCGGAGACGCTGGCGACCGTCCGGTAACAGCGCCCGGTGACGGGACTCTCGACACCGATGCACGTGGCCGGCATGCCGATTTCGCCTGCCGCAATGTCGTCGCTGCCTCCCGACCCCGCGACACCGCCAGCTAGGCCGTCGCAGCTTCCATCGGGCCCGCCGCATGCGCCACAGACCTTCTTCACGAAGCTCGTGCGGTACTTGTCGAGCAACGTCGAGAGGCTCGAGCCGGGACTCGCACGACATTCGGATACCAGAGGCCCGTCGACCGATTGTCGCAGGCATTTCTCGATCGCCTTCGATCGCTTCTGCAAGTACTTGTTCGATGCGCTCGCGAGAACCTGCTGGCAGCGCGCTACGCCGCCATCGGGAGGCTGGTTGACGAAGTTTCTGTAGAACAGAGACGAGAGGATCCAGCCCTGCGATTCACCCTGGCACTGCGCACACGTGCCGATCCAGCCGGCCGCAGGCAGCAGGATGCCACGCGTCCAGTCGGCGTAGTACTCGAAATCGCACGCGCCATGGATGGACGCGTTGCACGAAAAATCGGTCGACCCGAAATCGTAGATGGTCGCGGCTTCGCTGCCGGTCGTCGTGGAATCATCCCACGGGCATGAGTCCGTACGGAGCTTTTCGAAATCGTCGTAGACCTTCGAAAATGCGTCGTAGTAGTCGAAGCTGTTGCAGACAGATCCGACCGTGCCGTTCTCTTCCTGCTCGCGCTGCAGGCATTCGGTCCAGACCTGGTTCGACCCGCGCAAGAACTGCGCACTCGCCTTGAGAAGCCCGGCACGGCACGAGCGCGCGACGGCAGCGTGCGGAAACATGGACACTGCTGCAGTCACAGCAGCAACACACGACAAATTGACGAAGCGTTTCAAGATCCACCCCCGGCTTTGAAGCGGCGGAATATAAGGGGCGTCCGGACTAGCGGCAACAGCGACAACCCGGTCAACTCGCCTTCTGGCAAGCCCCCGATATTGCGGCCTTTTGCGGCGGGGTGCGCCTGCGGTGGACACGGCCCGGCCGGCGCCTATAATGCGCGACTGGAACACGTTCTAGCTGCCGCCCGAAGCGAATGCGCAGCGGTTACAGCGGAAATCCGCGAACCAGGAGACCATATGACGCCCCAGCAGACCGCGACTCCCGCACCGAGCACCCCGCGCATCTCCCTGCCGCCGTTTCCGAACGGCTGGTTCAACGTCTGCTATTCGCACGAAGTCCAGGCGGGCGAGGTCAAGGCGGTGCACGCGATCGGCCGCGACTTCGTCGTGTTTCGCGGCGACGGCGGAGCGGCGCACGTGCTCGACGCGTACTGCCCGCATCTCGGAGCGCATCTCGGCGTCGGCGGAAAAGTCGAAGGCGACAACATCCGCTGTCCGTTCCACAACTGGTGCTGGAGCGGCGAGACCGGCGCGTGCGTCGACGTTCCGTACGCGAAGCGGATTCCGGCGAAGGCGCAGATCGGCAAGCCCGTCGTTCGCGAGCAGAACGGGTTCATCCTCATCTGGCATCACGCCGAAGGCATCGCGCCGGAGTGGACGCCCGAGATCGTTCCCGAAACACTCTCGGACGACTACTACGTGCATGGCCGCCGCCAGTGGGAGCTGACGGCCCATCCGCAGGAGCTGTACGAGAACGGCTTCGACGTCGCGCATTTCGGAACGCTGCACGGAATGAAAGTGCGCGGCGTCGTCTACGACACCGAAGGCCCGATCTGCAAGCTTCATCTCGACTTCGAGCGCGATTCGGTGCAGTCGAGCGCCGAAGGCATGGCGACGATCCGCTCGTTCATGTTCGGCCCGGGGCTCTCGCTGACGCGCGTCAGCGGCATGATCGACGGGGTTTCGGTGCAGTCGCTGACGCCGCTCGACCCCGAGCGCATGGTGCTGACGCACAACTACTATGTGCATCGCGACTCCAACAAGGAAGCGGTCGCCGATTTCTTCGACTACTACGCGAAGGACTGGGAGCTCGACATGCCGCTGTGGAACAACAAGCTGTTCCGCGAAAAGCCGAACCTTGCCGAAGGCGACGGCGACATCTCGCGATTCCGCCGCTGGTACAAGCAGTTCTATTCGACGCCGGTCGAAGTCGCGTTCTGAACCGGGGTGAATTCATCAAGATCAGCATCCGTGATCCGGAAGGTCTTTTGTTCGCGGTTCCCGCAGGCGCAACGACACCGTGAGAGCCTGCTCGAGAATCATTTTTCTGGCCGCCGCTCTTCTCGGAGCCGGTCTGCCTGCATGGTGCCTGGCCGATTCCGACCTCGCGGTGCGCGTGGAACCCGCACCGTCGTCGTTCGAGCCCGTCGCCATCGTGATCGATGCGGTCTCGCCGGATCTCTGTGTTCCGCAGCTCTCCAGCGTGAATAGAACGGGGAGCGGGATCGACATCGTCCTTTCGGAGCCGCTCGCCCCGTGCGCGGCAGTCGTGACCCCGTGGAAGGTGCGCGCAGAGCTCGGTCTCCTCGCTCCGGGATCGTACTCCGCCAGCGTGCGCCTGGAACACCCACCGCAAATCCCGCCGCAGCCGCTCGGCGACATCGCATTTGCTGTCATCGACCGGCTTGGCGGCTCGCTTCATGGAGCAGACCTGCGCCGGACCGTCTGCAGGAACCGCACGACCGGGCAGCGGGTCTCCGTTGCCGGCAACGCCAGCTCGGCGAACTGTGAGGCCGCCGGACTGATTGTCCGGGACGGCGACCGGATCGCAATTCGTTTGCTTGGACGAATGCCGCGCTACGAAATGTGTGCCGGCATCGCAGGCCTGGAGTGCTCCGCCGGCAACTGCGTGGACGATCCGCGCGACGATTGCGAGCCGGACATCAGCGCCGACTGCCCGGGAATCTGCGTCGGCGCGCCGCCGAAGTAGCGACGTCCGGGAAACCCTGCGGCTACGAGCGCCGGAGCAGCTCGACGTGCAAAAAGCTTCCGACCCTGGCCTCTTACCGTTCTGAGCAGCTCTCGATTTCCGCCCTGCACGTTTCGCGCAGGCACGTAAGAAGCAACGGCCCGGTGCACGGCGTACACGAGCCGCCTACGACCGCGGGGCAGACGAATGAACAGCACGAGTGCAGGCAAGCGATCGTTTCGTCATACTCGATTCGGTCGACGTCGCAGAGATCCTCGGGATGAGCCAGCCCGATCAGAGCGTCCGCACACGGCGCGCAGGTTTCCAGCGTGGTCGTTGTCGAATCGCACGGCGGGCACGCGAGCTCGCCTTGTCCTCCGATGGCAACGCGAAGACAGCGAAGTGCATCGGAAATCTCTATCGAACCTGACCCGTTGACGTCGCAGACACATTCGCTGCACGGCCTTGATCCTATGCTGGCCCTGGCGATGTAGAGACAGTCGGCGATAGCCGGTTTGTCTCCGTCGGTGATCGGCCGGGCGCACGCATCAGCCGCAGCCGCGGGCGAGACGAGCGCAAGGGCAAACCCCAAAGACCAGATCGCGCGGGCCACCATGGAAGTCATGGAGGCATCCTCACCCGCCGACGCGGCAATCGTCAAGTGCGGAGCGCCGGTATCGCAATTGGCGGCCACAGCGGGATAGCACGTACCGTTGCAATCCTGGGATTGGAGGCAGCAATTCGCGCACGCTGCAATCTCGTTGACGCCTACGGCTCTTCGGCGAGAAACGGATCCGTGTCGACCGGGCCTGTCACATGGCTCTGCGGATCCATCGTGCACCAGTAGTTGTTCTCGGCCTTGACGGTCGCGGTCGTCACGTTGTGCACTTCGCGGCTCGTGCCTTGCGGGCTCACGTTGTCGCACAGCACGTTGCGACCGGGGCTCGTGACGAGCTGGCCGTCGATGGTGAGGCTGCCGCCTCCGAGATCGAGCTCGGCCGTATCGGAAACACCGACGCCGCCAAGACCGGCCTCCGAAGTCGCGAGCCCGCCGTTTCCGCGCACGATGTTGTCCCACATCGACACGCGCGCATTCGATGTCGCGAGCAGCCCGCGGAACTCGTTGTTGACGAGCGTATTGCCCCAGACCAGAGCCTCGACGTTGCCGCCGACGCGCACGCCGTTGTCGCAGCCGTCGAGCTCGCATCCGGTCATGTGAACGACCTGAGTATCCCCGGCACTGGTGCTGAAGCGCGGACCGAGGCAGCGGAAGATTCCCGACGCGTAAAAGCCCTCCATTCGCGTGTATTCGATGCGGTAGCGTCCGGCATTGGTCATGCGGATCGGCTGCTGGCAATCGGTGAACAGACTGTCGCGCACGATCGCGTTGTAATGGTCGCGCAGCTTCGGATCGGCCGCGGTTGCCGAGATGACGCCGTAGTTCTGCATGCATTTGCCGCAGGCTGTCCGGGCATGGATGCCGGTGTAGAGATTGCCGACGCCGGCCGTATTGCCGGTCGCCTCGTCGCAGACGCGCTCGAAGTCGACGTTCTCGACGGTGTTGTCGTTGCCGCCGGTCTTGATGCCGTCGAAGAAGTAACGCACGGCAAGGTTGCGCACCGTCATGTTGTTGCCGTTGAGGGCAAGGAAGAGCGTGCCGCTGTTGACGTCCGGACACGAGCACGTGCCGTCCGCATCGAGCGCCACGCGGCACTGGTCGGCCGGGATCGCGCGGCCCCAGCACTTCGGGTTCATTTCGAACGTGATGCCGCGATTCATCCCGTCGATCACCAGATTGTTGCAGCTCGTCTGGCGCGGACCGTTGCTGGCGTCCGAGATGAGAATCGTCGTGTCGGTGCAGTTGAACGTGATCGCACGGCCCGGGCCGCCGCAGCTCTGCAGTGCCGCGTGGAAGGCAGCCTCGGTGCATGCGATCGGGCAGGAGTACGTGCCGGGCAGGTTGTCGCACGGATTTGCGCCGCACGGGTTCGCCGCGCACTCGTCGATGTCGAGGCAGGTCGATCCGGCGAGCGTGTATCCGGCATTGCATACGCACGCCGAGTACGCGGCGTTAGGGCTGGAGCCAATCGGGCAGTACAGGCATTTCGCCGTGCCGGCGACCAGGCCGCAGGTCTCGCGATTGCACACGGGCGAGCAGCCGTCGCCCGCGATGGTATTGCCGTCGTCGCATTCCTCGATCGTCTGACGCCGGCCGTCGCCGCAGTCCTGAAGCTGGCAGCTCGCATCGCAGCCGTCGCCGGCCTGGGTGTTGCCGTCGTCGCACTGCTCGCCGGCCGTCACGTTGACGACTCCGTCGCCGCAAGCGGCCGCAGTGCAATCGCCATTGCAGAACGTTGTCTCGCCGCGGCCGTCGCATTCCTCGCCGGCAAGTTCGTTGAGCGTTCCATCGCCGCAGACAGCGCGCCGGCAGCTCGCTTCGCATGAGGCCGACTGGCCGGACGCGTCGCACTGTTCTCCCGCCGCAAAGTTGACGAGCCCGTCGCCGCACGCAACGGCGGTGCAGTCTTCGTCGCAACCCGCGGTCTGTCCGCCGTCGTCGCATGCCTCACCGGACTGCACGACGTCGTTTCCACACTCTTCGAAGATGCAGGCCCCGTCGCAGTCGTCGCCTCCCAGCAGATTGCCGTCGTCGCACTGTTCGAAGCCCGCACGGATGCCATCACCGCAGGCGACATGCAGCAGTGCAGCCTGGGAGCGAATGGCCTGTTCGAGGCTTGCAACCACGGAGGAGAAGTCGTCCGACGTGCACGGCACGACGAGCGAGGCTTTCGTCCACCCGTCGGCGAATTTGGTACGCGCCCGCTCCGCACACGCATCGAGCTCCTGCACGGAAATTCCGAACCCGCGCCGCACGCAGGAGGCGTACTTCGTCGCATACTTCGACAGCGCGCGTGCGCGCTTCTGTACGCAGACATTCGGCAGCGCGTTTGCCTGGAAGATTGCCGACGACACGAGCGTGTCCTGCCACGGCGACGTTCCGTCGAGAGCGAGACTCTGCAGATCACCGGGGCAGTCGAAACCGGAGTGGGCGACACTCGCATCCGCCGACTGGATGCGCGAATCGGCGCCGCCTGCTGCGGCGGCAATACACCCATCGAACTCCGAAACGGGACCGCCTTTGGCAAGACCACCGTGACAGCGCCCTAGGCTCTTCGCGTGATAGACCGACGCTCCCATCTTGCCGGCGTAACACGCAAGCTCCTCGCTCGTCTGCGCGACGACCGAAGTCGCACCGGCGAGTGCGAGCACGCTGTGAACAGCAATGCTCGCGAACAGTACCTGCCGGTACCGCCGCGCTATGCGTATCCCGCGTTCGAACATCGTCCCCCCAGGCTGTGGTTTACGCGTGATCGCCGCTGGCGACAACGCAAGAAAACCGGAATCGGCATGAAAAGGGGCACGTGTCGCAGTGCGTAACGAGCGGCGCGCATATTCTGCCGGCGCCGATTGCTGCAGATCTCAGTCGTCGAGCAGCGGTCGAGCTGCGCGCTCTAGCAACTCCGCGCAGCGTTCCGGGTCGAGCTCGCGAACGGTGCGCAGATGTTCCCACGCTCCAAACGACAGAATGGCCGACAGCATCTCCCCGCGCAGGAGTCCTTTTTCGCCGGAAAGCTCGTCGGGAAAAGTGGCCGTAAGGTGTGCGCGCAGCACAGACTCGAGCTCCTTGCGGTCCGCGCGTGCGCGCGCAGCTCCTCCACGCTCGCCGATCGGAGTCGCGCGCATGCCGGGCATCACGATCTCGAAGACTTCCCGCCGGCACGCGACGACCGCCCGCAATCGCTGCTCGCGCGAGCCCGTGGACGGCGGTGACTGCAGGATCGGAAGAATCCGGCCGAGAATGTGCTCCCGCATCGCATGCGAAAGTCTCGGGATGTCGCCGAAGTGGCGGCGGATCGTGCTGAGGCTCACGCCGGCTCGCGCCGCGATGTGTTCCGGGGTCACGTCGAGGTCCGCATCCGCGAAGACCTCATAGATCGCGTCGAGCACGCGGGCCCGGCTGCGGCTGGACCGCTGGCGGCGGCCGTCGGCGGTCTGGTCATCCTCGTGCACGGATTTCGTTGACATCAGTGCCCCATTCCGGGTAATTGAACTATTGGAACCCGAAACACCAATATATTGCTCCGGAGATTATTATGCGAATGGCCCTGGCCACACTCTCGATTCTGCTCTTCGGCCACACTGCCGATGCCGCCTATCTGCTCGAGGTCCGCGAGCTGACCGCGGAGAACCCGCCGTTCTCGCGAAACGTCTACGTCTGCAAACCCGAGTGCACTCTGGAGCAGTTCGAAGCGGTCACGCCTCCGCCCGGGTTCGAAAAGGCGCCGGCAAAGCTTTTCCTGCCGACGGAAGTGACCGCGAACCTGCCGACTGCTCCGCCTGGAGTAGCCCAGTCTCTCGACCTTATCCCGGAAGTGCCCGGCGACGATTTCGTCTTTGTTGCCCAGCTCGTCTCCGCCACCGTGGTCGGTAACGATCCGACGTTCGGCATCTTCGCGGTCGCGAGCATTGCGCGCGACACGCGATATCGATTCGCCGCAGGCGAGGTCATTCACGTCGTGACCGACACGCGGGGCGATCGCTACGTGCTGCAGGCCATCGCCGTCAGTCTGCTCGGGCAGTACGATCCCACCGTCGTCGGCGGACTTGCCGGCAGCCCGCTGCCGGATGGCTGGACTTATTCGAGCGAGCTGCTCTCCACCGATCTCGTCGCGGAATCGGAAGGCCTGGCGACGGTCTTCGCCCAAGGTCAATACGCGACCTGGCAGCGACTGCCGCGACATTCCGTCTGCACTCCGACGCCCGCCGACTGCCGCAACCCGCTGCAGGCAGGGAAGTCTCGTCTGGTTTTGATCGACGATGCCGACGACCTCTCCGACCGGCTTTCGTGGAGCTGGCGAACGGGACCGGTGTCACCACGCGACGATTTCGGCGATCCGACCGCAACCGACGGTTACCGGCTGTGTGTTTATGAGGACGGCACCCTGCTCGACAGCTTTCCGATCCCTCAAAGCAATCGTTACTGGACGAGCAGGAACGACGGATTCGCGTACGACAATCCGGGAGGCTCGACGGGTGGGATCACGTCACTGCGGCTGAAAGAGGGCGTGGTCGACGGCAAGGCGCGCATCAGCATGAAAGGCAGCGGCGAATCTCTGGCACTTCCCGATCTGTCGCAGATCAGCGGCGTTGTCGACGTGCAACTGCGCAACGATGACGACATCTGCTGGGGAGCCGTTTTCTCGCCGCCGTTTCAAAGACAGCGATCCGGACGACTCGCGGCCATCTCGGATGAAACGCTGCCCTGAACTTCCGCCCGGGCCGGTCGGCGCGCTTGCGGATCGCTCAATGCGTCGGCGATCGGCACGGCGCCCGCGCTCAGTAATCGTTGCGGTCGCTGACCTCGAGATCTACCGTCGTCGTGTTGCCTTCGGAATTCGCTCCATCATCCACGGCGGGATCGGTGTCGAGCGCGACCACGGAAACGTCGAACGAGCAACGATACGGGTTGTGCGAGTCGACCGTGGTCACGTTCTGGAGCTTCATCGTCGCGACCAGCGACGCGCTCATGTAGCCGCCGAGGTCGACCGCTGCAGTAGCCTGCAGGCCGTCGGTGCGCGTGTCGGCATCCACCTGGGAGACGACACCACCGCCACAGCTGCCGCTGGTGGTCGTGATCCGATAGGACCGCGACGGCGGCGCGCCGGCGCCGAACTCGGTGTTGGTGATCTTGAACGTCAGGCGTCGCGAGCCGGCGAAATCGCCTGGCGAAATCGTAATCCTTGCGGGCCTGGCGGCCGCGATTCGAAGGTCGGGGCCTTCGGCGCGTGTGGTCGCGATTCCGTCGGCGCCCGAATTCACGACGACATCGGTTGCCGCACAGGGCATGCCCACGGCCGTGACCTGCACGTCGTCGCCGGCGCCTGCATTGTTGGCCGACGTGTCGACGACGAGATTGGGCCCGCACAGCACGACCGCGGTGTTGGGAGCGGCGCCTCCGGCAGCGAGAACCTGCGAATCATCGCCCAGCGGTGCCGTCGTTTGCGCAACTCCGTCGGCACCGGTCATCACGCAGGCCTGATTGGCCGGTGAGACGCCGACCACGATCGTCTGCGTGTCGTCGCCGGCGGCGGTCGTGTCCGCGATCCCATCGTCGCCGGTATCGATGATTGCGGTCGTGGTGTTCTTGCAGGCAGCTCCGAGCGCGATCAGCTGCACGTCGTCGCCGATGGCCAGCGTTTCGACGACCTGGTTGGTCCCGCAGCGGATCTCGGTGCGATTGGGGCTTCCGCTGCCGACAGCGGCGAACTGCAGGTCTCCGTCGGCTGCAGTCGTGTTGCAGATGCCGTCGGCGCCGGTGTCGATCACGACCGAGTTCTGCTGCCCGGTTCCGGGCGCGATCTGCTGTTCGTCGCCTTGCGCCGTGACGACGCTCGCGACGATCGATCCCGTGATCAACCAGATCTTCACAACATGAGGATTTCGCATGGAAGCTCCTTGCGGCGCCAGGAGAATTCGGCGCCGTCGTCCTGCAGTCCGAATTGTCGGCGCTCGCGTCCTCCTCAGCAAGAGCTTCCGGGCAAGACCTTCTGTCGCCGGTCGCGCAGGAACGATGCTCGCCGATGATCTGCGCGATTCGGGTCCCGGATGCGCCACTGCGTCGACGTTCGCCCGCGGAAACCAGCGGAAACATCCGCCGAGACCCTGGGCTCCCTGACGAAAAAAAGGCGGGGACCGATGTCGCCATCCGTCCCCGCCTTGCAACGCCGATTCGGCGTCAGCGTGGCGGCATTCTCAGCGCACCGTCGAGCCGGATCGTCTCGCCATTCAGATACGGATTCTCGATGATCGCGCACGCGAGCTGTCCGTATTCCTTCGGCTTGCCGAGGCGCTGCGGGAACGGAATGCCTGCGCCGAGTGCCTTGCGATTCTCTTCCGGGAGCAGCGCGAGCATCGGCGTGTCGAATGTGCCGGGTGCGATCGTGCAGCAGCGGATGCCGTCGCGCGAAAGGTCGCGTGCGATCGGGAGCGTCATGCCCACGACGCCGGCCTTGGATGCGGTGTAGGCCACCTGCCCGATCTGCCCGTCGAACGCGGCGACCGATGCGGTGTTGATGATGACGCCGCGTTCGCCTTCGTCGTTCGGATCGTTGCTGAGCATGCGCGTGGCCGCGAGGCGCAGCACGTTGAACGTACCGATCAGGTTGATCTCGATCGTCTTCGCGAACAGCGCGAGCGGAAACGGGCCGCCCTTGCCGGTCGTCTTCATCGCGGTGCCGATGCCGGCACAATTGATCGCCGCGTTGATCTTGCCGAATGCGGCGATCGCCGCATCGAGAGCCTTGTTCACGTCGTCCTCGCTGGCGACGTCGGCGGGCGTGAAGATCGCATGATCGCCGAGCCCGGCAGCCACCTCGACGCCGTTCGAGCGTTCGAGATCGAGAATCGCGACGCGGCCCCCGCCGGCAAGAATCGCCTCGGCCGTGGCAAGCCCGAGCCCGGATGCACCGCCGGTCACGACGGCGACTGTTTCGGAAAGACGCATGATAAGATCCTCCTTGGAGTTGCTTGAAGCTGCTTGAAGATGGGGTGCCGGTGTCCGGCGCGCCGCGCGTACTTACCAATCAGCGCACCCGGCGCAAGCGCGAGCAGTCGCTTCGTGCCTGCAGTGACCCGCCGCGTTCCGGGGAGCGATCGGCATGATCCGTCAAAGCGCAGCGACGGGAACCGCCGGAGCGCTGGATGGCGGATCGAGGCATTGATAGCAGGTCGCCGTGCCCGTGTTTCTGCTCGCCATCCTGCTGTCGCTGACGGCCTCGTGCTCGACGCTCGGCGATCGCGACGTCGCCAACAGCCCCACGCCCACGGCGGATACGGCCGACCTCGGCGCGACATCGACGCCGATCGCACGACGCACCGGATTCGCGAAAGCCGACGACGGCACCCGCATCTACTACGAAGTCTGCGGCAGCGGACCGGCGATCGTTTTCGTGCACGGCCTTGGCGGCAATCATGCGGTCTGGTTCCAGCAGGTCGCTTCGTTCGCCCGCAGGTACACGGTCGTTACGCTGAGCCAGCGCGGCTTCGCACCGTCGGGCGAGAGCGGCGGATTCGATTCGCGGCGACTCGCCCGCGACGTCGTCTCCGTGATGGACGCCGCGCAGGTGCCGACTGCCGTGCTGGTCGGCCAGTCGATGGGCGGCTGGACTGCGCTGCGCACGGCGCTCGATGCGCCCGCCCGCGTGTCCGGCCTGGTGCTCGCCGATACGACCGGCGGCATCAGCGACCGGCAGATTGCTGCGCATCTTCGCACGATGACGGCGCAAGCCGAGAAACTGCGGGCAGCGCCGCCACCGCTCGGAATCCATCCGGCGCTCGATCCGTCGTTCAGCCGCGAGCATCCGGACCTCGCGTACCTTTACCAGACGCTGTCGACGTTCGGCTCGCCGGCTCCCGACGCGATCGCGAAGCAGCTTGCCGCGCAGACGGTGCCGTTCTCCGAGCTGAAAGGCCTTCGCGCGCCTGCCATGTTCATTGTCGGCCAGCACGACCACCTGTTTCCGCCGGACCTCGTTCGTCACGCGGCTTCGGGAGTGCGCAAGGTCGAGGTTTCCGAGCTCGGCGGCACGGGCCACTCCGGATACTACGAAAACCCCGGGCTCTGGAATGCCGTGGTCGGCGGCTTCATCCGGCGACGAGTGCACTGACATGACCGAAATCGCGCGACAGACGGTATCGGCCGTCGCAGACGACGGCGTCCGCATCTACTACGAGTCGTGCGGCAGCGGGCCGGCAATCGTTCTGGTGCACGGTCTCGGCGGAAACCATGCCGTGTGGTTCCACCAGGTCGCGCATTTTGCGCGCAGCCACACGGTGATCACGCCGAGTCAGCGCGGGTTCGCACCGTCGGGCGGCGATCAGCACCGCTACGACGTCGCAGTCGTCGTTCGCGATCTCGAAGCGGTCTTGAACGCAGCATCCGTGACCAAGGCCGTGGTCGTCGGGCAATCGATGGGCGGCTGGACCGCGCTCGGAACGGCAATGCGCGCGCCGGAGCGCGTCTCCGCGCTGGTGCTCGCCGATACGCTCGGCGGCATCAGCGACGATGCGATCGGTGCGCACATGCGGGAAGTGTCGGCGGCAGTCGCGAGCCTTCGCGGTGCGCCGCCCGCGCTCGGCGTCCACCCTGCCCTGTCGAAAGGTTTCTCCGACCAGCATCCGGAGCTCGGCTATCTGTATCAGACGCTCGCGACGTTCGGCTCGCCGCCGCCGGACGGGATGGCGCGGCAGCTCGGCGCCGCGCGCGTTGCGGGCGAGTCGCTGAAGGACCTGCGCGTGCCGACGCTGTTCGTGGTCGGCACGGAGGACCGGCTTTTTCCGCCGGCGATTGTGCGCAAGGCGTCCGCGTACATTGCCGGATCGGAGGTCGCCGAGATCGCGAACGCCGGTCACTCGCCGTACTTCGAAAATCCCGACGCGTGGAACGCGGCGGTTTCACAGTTCATCGAACGCCACTGATCCGTCGAGCCTGGAGCGAGCCGTACGCCAGAAAAAGGCCGTTGCGCGAAGCCGCCGGCTCGAACGCACGGCGGCCCGTCAGGCGTGCGTCGCTTCGTCGCGCTGCCGTTCGCGCTCCCTGCCGATCAGCACCGGCGCCGTCACGGTCGTGTGCGACGGAGCACGCTCACCGCGCGCATAGACGCTGAACTGCATCAGCCGGAGACGCACGACGGCACCGACCACGAAGGCCGGCACGTCGTGGTGCAGGTGCGGCAGATCGACGTTGAGGGCTACGCGGTCGGATGTCGTTTCAACGCTTGCCCGCACGACCGGGCCGGTACGCTGAATGCCGGTCACGCGAACTTCGACGCCCGCACTGCCGCGGTCCGCGAGTCGCAGATCGCCCGGTCTTACGTAGACGTCGACGAGGCCACTTGGATGAATGCTGTCGGTCGAGATCGGCTGATCGGAACCTGGCAGGAAAACGCTTCGGCCGCGCACCGCGGCCGCAAGCACGTTGGTCTCTCCGAGAAAATCGAACACGAACGGCGTCGCCGGCCGCTCGTAGAGATCCTCGGTCGAGCCGATCTGCTCGATGCGTCCCTTGTTCATCACGACGATGCGGTCGGCCAGCTCCATCGCTTCTTCCTGGTCGTGCGTGACGAAGATGCTGGTCACGTGCAGCTCGTCGTGCAGCTTGCGCAGCCATTGCCTGAGCTCCTGGCGCACCTTCGCATCGAGCGCACCGAACGGCTCGTCGAGAAGCAGGACCTTCGGCTCGGCGGCGAGCGCACGCGCCAGCGCGACGCGCTGGCGCTGGCCACCGGACAGCTGCGCCGGATAACGCGCGCCGAGTCCTTCGAGCCGGACCAGGTTGAGAAGCTCTTCTGCGCGAGCGCGACGCTTCGCTTTCGCGACGCCGCGCACCCGCAGGCCGTAAGCGACGTTGTCGGCCACCGTCATGTGGCGAAACAGCGCGTAGTGCTGGAAGACGAAGCCGACGTTGCGCTCGCGCGCGGACTGCTCGGTGATGTCGTCGCCCTGCAGCAGCACCGTGCCCGAATCGGCGATTTCCAGTCCGGCGATGATCCGAAGCAGGGTCGTCTTTCCGGAGCCCGACGGGCCGAGCAGCGCGAGCAGGTCGCCGTCCGGAACCTCGAGGCTCACGTTGTCGAGCGCAGCAAAGCTGCCGAACGCTTTGGAAACGTTTTCGATGAGAATGCTCATGCTTCGATTTTCTCCAGCGCCGGCTCGAGGCTCGTCATCGACGGCGCCTTTCGCTCGAGCCTGTACTTTGCGACCAGCGTGACCATGGCGAGCAGCGTCAGCACCGATGCCACGGCGAACGATCCGGCCATGTTGTATTCCTGGAACAGCTTTTCGATCCGCAGCGGCATCGTATCGGTCAGTCCGGCGATGTGCCCGGAGACGACGTAGACCGCGCCGAATTCTCCAACCGCGCGCGCGTTGCAGAGGATGATCCCATAGACGAGACCCCATTTGATGTTCGGCACGGTGACGTGCCAGAACATCTGCCAGCCGCTCGCGCCGAGGCTGACGGCCGCCATGTCCTCGTCGGGCCCGACCGCTTCCATCACCGGGATGAGCTCCCTCGCGACGAACGGAAACGTGACGAACGCCGTCGCGAGCACGAGCCCGGGAAGAGCGAAGATGATCTTCAGGCTCTGGTTGTGCGGCCACACGTCGAAGTGCAGCTGCACGAACACGAGCAGCGCAAACACGAGCGCGCTACCTGCCGACACCACCGGCCACGGATGATTCCACAGCGCATGCCGCGCCTTCGATCCACTCGGACGAAGCAGGAAGAACATCAGGATGAAGACCACCCCGGCCAGACCCGCGATCAGCCACGGCATGATGGAATAACCATCGTCGCGCAGGAACTGGCCGAGGTAACCCTGCAGTCCGAAGATCAGCACGAACATCAGTCCCGCGACCACCGGCGATACCGCAAACGGAAGGTCGATCAGTGCGATCAGAAGAGTCCGCCCGCGGAAATCGAAGCGCGCGACAGCCCACGCCGCGGCGACGCCGAAAATGATGTTGGCAACCAGCGCGATCGGAACCACCGTCAGCGTCAGGATCATCGACTGGCGCGTGTCGGGGTCGGCAAACAGGTTCTGCAGATACACGCCGAGACCCGGGGTCAGCGCCTGGACGAAAATGTTGACGACTGGAATCACGATCAGTACGCCGACCACGAGCAGCACGAACGCGGTCAGGCCCCACCGCACCCAGGCCGGATCCTGCTGTGCCTTGCGGAATCTTCGCGGCGGCAGCACCGCGGCGGTCGCCGAAACTTCAGTGCTCATGGCGCATGCTCCAGCGTTCCAGCCGGTTGGTCAGGATCAGCAGCGCAAACGAGACGACGAGCAGCACGACCGCGATCGCGGTAGCCTCCCCGTACGCAAACTCTTCGAGCCGCGCGACGATCAGGATGGGGGCGATCTCGGTCTTGTACGGCATGTTGCCCGAGACGAAGACGACCGAGCCGTACTCGCCGATGCCGCGGGCGAACGCGAGAGCGAAGCCCGTGATCAGCGCAGGCAGCACGGTCGGAAAGATCACGTGGCGGAATGCCTGCCAGCGCGTTCCCCCGAGGGAAGCGGCGGCCTCTTCGCACTCCGGATCGAGATCTTCGAGAATCGGCTGCACGGTGCGCACGACGAACGGCAGCCCGACGAAGACGAGCACGAGAATGATCGCAAAGCGGCTGTATGCGCCGTAGATTCCGACGGGCACCAGGTACTGGCCGAGCCATCCTTTCGGCACGTACAGCGCGGAGTAGACCAGGCCCGCCACTGCCGTCGGCAGCGCGAGCGGAAGATCGACGAGCGAATCGACGATCCGCTTTCCCGGGAACGTGTAGCGCACCAGCACCCACGCAAGCACGAGTCCGAGCAACGCGTTGACGAGCGCGGCGACGAACGCTGCGCCGAAAGTAAGGGCGTAGGCAGCGCGCGCGCGCTCGGTCCAGACCGCGCCCCAGAACTCATCGAAGCTGAGCGAGCCCGCCTTGACGAAGCACGCGGCGATCGGAATCAGCACGAGGACGCCGAGGTAAAAAATCGTATAGCCGAGGCTTACGTGGAACCCCGGCAATACCCGCCGACTTACCGTTGCCATGACTGCGTAGCCTCCCCCCGAAACGTGATGGTGCGCAGCCGCCGTGCTTCGCGCGCGACGCGGCCGCTGCGCTCGTCGAGATTCATTTCGGTTTGTAGATGGAGTCGAACACGCCGCCGTCGGCGATCAGCTGCTTGTGCGCGTCGGGAAAGTCTTTCGCGATATCCGTGATCGGGAAGAGCCGGATGTCCGGGAAGTTTGCCTTGTACTTCTGCAGCACGGCTTCGCTCACCGGCCGATAGAAATGCTTCGCGATGATGTCCTGCGCCTCGTCGGTATACAGGTACTTGAGGTAGGCTTCGGCAGCCGGTCCAGTGCCTTTGCGTGCCACGTTGATGTTCACGACGGCCACATGCGGCTCGGCGCGGATGCTGATCGGAGGATAGACGAGCTCGAGATCGCCGCCGGCTTCCTCCACTTCGAGCCGTGCTTCGTTCTCCCATGCGAGGTGAACGTCGCCGATTCCCTTCTGCACGAACGTGGTGGTCGCGCCGCGCGCGCCGGAATCGAGAACGGGGACCTGGCCGTAGAGTTTGGTGACGAAGTCGATCGCGTCCTGCCGCGACCCGCCGCGCAGGATCACCGAGCCCCACGCGCTGAAGAAGCTCAGGTATCCGTTGCCCGACGTCTTCGGATTCGGCGTGACGATCTCGAGACCTGGCTTGACCAGATCGGGCCAGTCCTTGATGCCCTTGGGATTTCCCTTGCGCACGACGAAGATCACCGTCGACGTGTAGGGAAGCGAGCGGTTCGGGAGTGCGTCGACCCAGCCTTCCTTGATCAGCCCTTTCTTCGCGATCGCGTCGGTGTCGAGAAACGATGCGAGCGTGACAACATCGGCATCGAGCCCGTCGATGACCGCTCGCGCCTGCGAGCTCGATCCGCCGTGCGACTGGTTGATCGTCAGCTTGTTGCCGGTCTCTTTTTCGTACGCGGGAATGAAGTGGCTGTTGATGTCCTTCCACAGCTCTCGCGTCGGATCGTAAGACACGTTGAGGAGCGTGATGTCCCCGGCCATCGCCAGCCGCGAGACGGCGGCGGCGGCGATCAGCAATGCAGAGACAAGCAGCACACTGGGCTTCATGGGAGCAGCTCCTGGGAGTGCCGCTCGAGCTGGAGCCCGGCGACGATCTCGCGGGCGGCATTGAGCAACCCACGTGCCAGCAGCTATCTCATTGAAAAACCAGTCTTTGCGTAGGGCCCCGTGATCGCAGCCGTCAAATACGACGGGCCCGCGTCAGCGAAACCGTGATATTGCCGGGACCAGCAAGTCTGCCGGAAGCGTCGGACCGGCCCGCACCCGGTCGTTGCCCGGCGTCCCCGGCCCTCAGTCTCCCGAAGCTGCGCCGCGGAACTTTCGCCAGTCGATGCCGAGCTTTCGCATGCGCGCGCGCAACGTATGCGGATTGATGCCGAGCCGCTCGGCGGTTCCGCCGTGCCCTTCGATGCGCCCGCGGCACGAGCGCAGCATCGACTCGATATGCTTGCGCATCGCTTCATCGAGAGCCGCCGATCCGCGTGATGCGTCCGGTGCTGCCGGCGCCGACGTACCGCGCCGGTGAAGTCTCGGATCGGGACTGCCGAGTGCGGCCGCCAGCTCGAGGCGCTCGCCTTCGCCGAGGATCGCCGCGCGGTCGATCACCGAGATGAGCTCGCGCACATTGCCCGGCCAGTCGTACTCCGTCAGCAACTCGACGTCTTCGGCAGCAAGACGCGTCGGACGCAGGCCGAAATGCCGGGCGGCACGCGCGGCAAAATGCGCGGCCAGCGCCGGAGTATCCTCGCGGCGCTCGCGCAGCGGCGGTAGCACGATCGGAAACCCCGCGATCCGATACCACAGGTCCTGGCGGAACTCGCCGTTCTGGATCATCGCCGGCAGATCGCGATGCGTGGATGCCACGATGCGCACGTCGACGTTCACGCTGCGCTCGCCGCCGACGCGCTCGAAGCTTCCTTCCTGAAGCACACGCAGGAGCCGGACCTGCGCGGGCAGCGGCAGCTCGCCGACTTCGTCGAGCAGCAGCGTGCCGTTGTCGGCGCGCTCGAACCATCCGCGACGCGACGACGTGGCGCCGGTAAATGCGCCTTTTTCGTGGCCGAACAGCTCGGAATCGATGAGCTCCGGCGGGATGGCGCCGCAGTTCACGCGGATGAAAGGTCCGCGGCTTCGCGACGACGCTTCGTGGATCGTGCGCGCAATGACTTCCTTTCCGGTTCCGGTCTCGCCGAGCAGCAGCACCGGAACGTCGAGGCGCGCAACGAGGTTCACCCGCTCCATCACCTGCCGCAGGCCGGCATCGGCTCCGATGATCGTGTCGCGCAGGTCGTCGCGTCCGAGGCGTGCGAGAGCCGAGCGCTTGTCGGCCTCGGCTGCCTCGCGAAGTGCGGCCAGCTCGTGAAGACGGCGGTCATTCTCGAGCGCAGCCGAGAGCGGTTCGAGCAGGGCTTCGAGCATCCGCTCGTGCGTCACATCGAAATCGGCGTCGGGCTTTGCGCGCAGCACGACGACGCCGGTCGGACCATCGTCGCTGCGAAGCGCGCCGATCATCCAGCTCGCATCCGAATGCGACGGCAGCAGCAGCTCGTGGATATGCGTATCGGAGGCGGAGGATGCGGAGGCCGCAGCGGCACTTCGGTGCAGCACGCGCGAGCTGCGCGCCCAGCTGAGCAGCAGTGCTTTCTCGGCGTCGCTGAGATTTCGGTCGAGCGCCGCCGGGCGACCGCCGTCGCCCAGCCCGCCGGCGCGCTGCTGAACGCGGGCCCGGTTCCAGTCGATCGCGAGCACGCCGATGTGGTCGATCGGAAGACGCGTCGAGACGAGGTCCGCGATCGTCGCGGTCGACGTTGCGATGTCGGTGTGGCGACAGGCTTCGCGCCACACTTCCAGCAAAAGGGCTCGGAACTCGTCCATGCGGCCTCCACAGGCCCGTGATGGCCTGAACCCGTCAAATATAAAGGCCGGCCGTGAAAACAAACGAGGTGTTTCCAGCAATGTTCACGGCGCAAAGCTAAAAGCAGCGCGGGTTACCAACAAAAACTTCATGAAATCGAGGCGTTAGTGGATGCCGGCCCGTGAGGCACGGCCATTGCTCAGGCAGCGGAGTCCGAAATCGGTCCAGTCGACGTGCCGGATGGAAGCATCCGCCCACAAAAGGAGAAAGAACCGCCATGAAGCCGCCAGGAACCATCTACCGAGCTCGAGCGTCGCTTGCCGCCATCGCAGTCGCCTGCGCGTGTGGCCTGATGCCCGCGAGCGCGCTGGCGGCATCGCCGACCAAGGAGACAACCAACGCTGCGCTTCTCGAGCGCATCGATGCGCTCGAAGAGGAGATCAAGCAGCTCAAGAAGGATACGCGCGTGCTCGAGGTCTCCGACGAGAACCGCACGAAGGCGAAGCCGGTCGCCGGCTACCAGGACGGATTCTTCGTCGGTACGGCCGACGGCAAGTACAAGCTGAAGGTCGGCGGCTACGTGCACGCCGACAGCCGCTGGGCCACGGACCACGCGGACAACCCGACCGTCGATTCGTTCACGATCCGCCGCGCGCGGCTCGACATTCGAGGCACGCTCGCCGAGCGGTTCGAGTTCCGCCTGATGCCCGACTTTGCCGGCAGCTCGCTCGTGCTCCAGGATGCGTATCTCGATACCAGGTTCGCGCCGTGGGCCGTGCTGCGCACCGGCAAGTTCAAGACGCCGTTCGGCCTCGAGCGACTGCAGTCCGCGACCAATCTTCTGTTCATCGAACGCTCGCTCGTCGACAACCTGGTGCCGAACCGCGATCTCGGCGTTCAGGTCTACGGAGACGTCCAGCAGGGACTGCTCGGCTACCAGGTCGCGGTGCTGAACGGTGTCGTCGACGGCGGAAGCACCGACGCCGACGTGAACGACGCCGTCGACGTTGCAGCGCGGGTGTTCTCGCATCCGTTCATCAACACGTCGATCGTGCCGCTGCGCGGGCTCGGGATCGGTGTTGCGGCAACCTACGGTGAGGAACAGGGTTCGGCTTCTTCGCCGCAGCTTCCGCAGTTCCGTACGTCGTCGCGTAACACGTACTTCCGCTACTCGGCCGACAACCCGTCGACTCCAGGCGGAACGACCATCGCCGACGGCACGCACTGGCGCGTCTCGCCGCAGGCGTACTACTACTTCGGGCCGTTCGGCTCGATGTTCGAGTACGCGTACTCCTCACAGGACGTCAAGAAGGATCCCGTCGAGGGAACGGTCGATAACAGCGCATGGCAGGTGCGCGCGTCGTACCTCGTGACCGGCGAAGCTGCCAACTACAAGCAGATCGTGCCGAACAACAACTTCGGGTTCGGAACAGGCGGCTGGGGCGCGTGGGAGCTGGCGCTTCGCTACGCGAGCCTGGACGTCGACAACGATGTCTTCGACAAAGGCTTTGCCGACAAGACCAGATCCGTCACCGCGATGGATTCGCTCACGGCGGCCGTCAACTGGTATCTCAACAAGAACGTGATGTGGGCGCTCAACTTCGAGCACTCGACGTTCGCAGGCGGCGACAAGGACGGCGGGGATCGCCATGACGAGGATGTCTTCCTGACGAGGGTGCAGTTCGTATTCTGATGGGCCTTGCCGACCGGCTGCGAGACCAACCGGGCGGACGCATCCCGCGCGTCCGTCCGGCTCGAAGCCGGCATTCGGGATGCATCGCGCGCTGCGACACTCCTCCGCAGCGCGCGATGCATCTCTGTTTTGGCTTCGCGGGTTGGTGTGCGTCCTTCGAGGTCCTGAGCCGCGCGCAATACAGATCACTTTCAGCGCTGATGCAGGGACGAGACCTGCATCACATTCCGCGCGGAATGCTCGTGCACCAGGGATGCCGCCGCCAATCTGACGGATCCCGTTCGATCAAAAAACCCCGAAACAGGGGCCCACACGAACCCACGAAGTCCCTTTCGGAGACACGTCGTGACGAGATGGTCAGGCGGTGCCGACCCGTCTCGGTCGCAGCCGAAGATCAGAACATCGCGCGCGGCAATCTCTACCAGGTATTCATCCGAAGCGCGTTGTCGATGCGCCCGAGCGATCGCAGCTGGTTCGATGCTCCGCTGTACGCACCGTTGCTGTTGGTGCAGCGAGTGCCGAAGTCGCCGCAGCCGGGAAGCAGGCACGATCCGCAGCAGCCGTATTTGAATGCGGTTCCGCTTCCATTGCCGTCCTGGCGAAAGACGTCGGTATCCGCCGGACCCACGCCCTTGCCGGCGTTGAAGTATTCCTCGTGCCCGTAGCCCGGATTCGCATAAACGGCCTTGTGGTCGGCGCCGTTCCACGTCGAGCTTTCCGGCGAGACGATATCTCCGGTGAGACCATGGCACTTGATTTCGAACCCGCCGATCGCGGTCCAGTCGGTTCCGCCGGTGCCCGCCGGATGGCTGGACAGTGACGTCAGGAAGGTGCTGCCGACCGCCATCTGGCTGGTCTGGAAATCGTCGCAATCCCAGCCGTTCAGCGTCGGATTGATTCCTCCATGCGGCGTCGAAACGGTCACGACGTCTTCGATCATCAGCGATGGCGGGAAGTCCGCGTGGCCGGCCTGCACTTGCTGTAGCGCGTAACGAATGACGAGGCCTCCCATCGAATGTGCCACGACGTCGACGGATTCCCCGTTCGATGTGTACTTGTTGTAGATGGCCCAAGCGACGTGGTACGCGAGATGCCGGATGTCGCACTTGCCCGTATGCGACCAGTCGGCGTCGCCTGACCACTTCACGTGGCAGCCTGTCCGGTCGAAATGCAGATTATGGTTGCTCGTATTTCCGCTCGCGCTGCCCTTCCAGTGCTTGAGCGCCCACACGTCATAGTTGCTGGCGCCGTTGACGGTATACGTGTCCGAGTAGTAACCCATCTTGATGACGCTGATGCCGCTGCCGCTCCAGCCGAGCGACTCCAGCGTCGAGTCCGCATTGCGCCACCAGTCGGTCTGCATGTGGTTCTTGTCGTTCGACGTGTAGTTGGCGTGGCATTGCCGCCCGTGAAGCAGAAGCACCTTGCTGTCGCGGCCCGCTGTGTAGGCGGAACTGTCGCCGGGCAGCGCGACGACGCCGAGCGCCACGGCGATCGAAGCCCAGACGCGAAATGTACCCTTGGTCATCGGGATCCCTCCTTCCGGGAGACATCCTTATAGCCCGGTTTCCGACTCGCGGTCCTTACGAAGGGATTACGGAAGCGCCGCACGCCGCAGGAGACGAGTGCCCGCGGTCCAGTCCAAAGGTCGGCGCGACGAAGCCCCACCTCTCGCCTCGCCTCGAACGCATTTCCCGTTCGGCCCGAGCGCCAGCGGCAGCACACGTGAAGCGGGTCACCGCGAACCGCACGCGTGGAAGGAGCTCCGCAGTCTTGGCCGGCCCGCCTCTCCGGCCGCTGCCGCGTGCCGGCCACAGATGCGGGCGGATGGTGCCGGCCGGTGCTTCGCAACTCTCGGCGACGTGGCGCCGGCAGACCCCGGCGTGCGAGAGCTCGACCGGAAGAGCCGAGACCGTCGGCGCGACCCTGCGCATCCATCGGTTTGGCCGCGTACCAGACGTTCGTCGCCTGACTCGAAGATGCAAACTTGCACGATTTTCGTTGAGCGCGATTTCCTGACTCACGGAAGTCGATATCCGCACGACGGTCTTTTACTCGCGCGAAATACCCAGCACACTCCGCATCTTGAAGGGAGCAGGCGCGATCCGAACTGCACCGGAATCCCGACGGCGATCGTGCAACATCGCACGACTCCAGCAAGGAGAGAGACAATGACAAGCCCAGAGCAGACTAGTGAATTCCAGGACGATCAGCGCTTTGCCCGCATGAATGCGCTGTACGACGCATACCTTGGTAACGCAGCTTCGGACCGACCGGCCGTGTCGGATGAGATGAACCAGGACCTCATCGAGGTCGCATGTGAGCTCGCGCCCTCGGTGCGCCGCCGAACGCGACGCGTCTCGCACTGATGTCGCAATCGCGTCAGCCAGGCGGCTTGTGCGTCGGCGGCTGACGCACCGGCGTGGCATCGCCATCGCCACATGCGCCGTGGCCTGATGAGCCGGCCTGGGCCGACCGCGAAACTGCAGAGGCTGCGTCCCCGCCCGAGCCGTTGCGGCGAGCATCCGCGGCACGCGTCGCGCTACCACACGGCGGTTTTTATCGAGCTCCGTGCGGCCCAACGTTATCCCACATCGCAGAAGCGAAATGCGCCCTTTCGCTGTTTTCGGAGCGCGGCAAGAATTGACTTGTGAGCGATCGATGCGCGTCGAGCGCATCCAATTGTAAGCGGGCGACTCTGGTTCGCGCGGAGCTGCGGTTGCACGGAGCGCGTCCGCCTCCGCACAGCGCGGAGGCGGACGCGCACGCTGCGTCAGTGTTTCAGATCTTCCTTGGCATCGTGGGCGGCGTCCTTGATGTCGCGTTTTGCGTCATGCGCTGCGTCTTTCACGTCGTGGGCGGCGTCATCGATTTTCTCGCCGACGCGTTCGGCGGGACCATCGTGGTGCCGCTCGCAGGCGGTTACTCCCAGACCAAGTGTGAGTGCGAAAAGCAGGGCGCTGAGGGTTCGGGTAATCAACATCGTGTTCTCCTGGCGAGTCGGGAATGGTCATCCCGGCGGCTCGTGCTGCCGGTGCCTCCCGAATTGCTCGCGAGCATGACCCGCCTCCGCCCGATCAGCCACGCCCCGGCGTGCTTTTCCGCCGCGAATGCGCCGTTCTTCCGCCACATCCGTAGAAGGTGGGCGCGAGCGCCCGGTCCTTGACTGCCCGCATCTCGCGTTGGAAGGTGCGCGGGCTGCGTCGCCCCGTCGAGTTGACGATGCTGCGAGCGGCAAAAGCACCTGCGAAACGCGGCCGTCGCCGCGTCGCAAGCTCAGAGTCAGCAAGTTCAGAGTCAGGGGGATCGGTTCACTGGAAAAGCTCGACAAGCCGTCGTCCGACCGGCGTCCCGGGTCGTTCGATCAATCCGGCGAGGAATCCGTCGCGCCGCAGGGCAAGCGCTGCCCGCACTGCGGAGCCACTGTTCGAAGGAATGCGGTTACGTGCGATGCGTGCCGCACGTCCCTGATCGGACGCGGCAAGAAAACCGCCTTCGCAGCGATCGTCCTCGTGTTCGTGCTCGGCACGGTCGAGCTCGTGCTGCGCGCATACTTCGCAACGCTGCTGGGACCGAGCGTGTTCTGGTTCGGCACGAGCGTCCAGCGCCTTCAGATCGGCGGCTCCGTCGAGAGCTCTCCGCTACTGCTCAGCCTCTACCAGAGGCGCCTGCGCGGCAGCGACGACGAATACCACAACGTACGCCAGCACACCTTCGTCGCCGGCAACTACACCAAGTACTTTCCGAACGAATCGCGATTCACGTACGACGCGGACACCGGCGAGGTCTATCGCGCGACGATCAACGCGCGCGGATTCCGCGGCCCGGAAATCGTCGAGGCCAAGCCGTCGGGCACCATCCGCGTCGTGACCCTCGGCGCGTCGTCGACGTTCGGCTACCACGATCCCGACGACGGCACGTACCCGGCCACGCTCGAGCGCGTTCTGAACCAGCGCTGCTCCGCCGGCACTCGCTACGAAGTGGTCAACCTCGGCATCCCGCACCTGACTTCGAGCGAGATCGCTTCGCTGTTCGTTGCCGAAGGTCTGCCGCTCACGCCGGACGTCGTCACGTTCTACGAAGGCATCAACGACAGCTCCGAGGGCGTCGAGGGCGACCAGTCCGCCGCGACCAAACAGCGCAGCGTGACGAGCGAGATCAAGCACTGGGCGCGCGAGCATTTCCTGATCTCGTTCCTGTACCACGAGATGGTCACGGACCCCGCCGAGAGCTTCGATGCCGCACACGTCGAGAAGGTCGCAGCCGGCCGTCCCGAGCATTTCGTGGAGAATCTGGCGCGGGTTCGCGACGAGTGCCGGAAGCGCGGCATCCTGCTCGTGGTCGGCAAACAGCAGGCGCGGTCCCTGCTGGTTCCGCGCGAGAAGATCAAGGGCGTGACGTACGCGGACGAGATTGCGCGCGTACGCGAGAAGCTTTCACGCGAAGGTCACGTGAGCCGGATGGAGATGAACTTCCTGATCCACGAGCGCGTGCTTGCAGCCGAGGAACGCTGGGCGCGCGAGAACGGAGTTCCTGTGGCCGATATCGTCTCCGCGCTGGATCACGATCGCGACCTGCTCGTCAGCTGGGTGCACCTCAATCCGCGCGGCAACGCGATCGTTGCCGACACGTACGCACGCGAGATTCTCGGACGAACGTGTCCGGCTTCCGGTCAGGGCACGTCGTAGTCTTTCTGCCTGAGGACCCAGTGGCCGGGCTCGCCGGTCCATAACGCCGTCACGTAGCCGACGTCGTCGCCGAAGTAGACCTGCGTCGTCATCAGCGCGAGCGTGGCCCGCGAGAAATCGCCGATTGCCCGGACACGGAACGCGTAGCCGACCTGGCCGCCGTAGGTGCGTTGCTGAATGCTGAGCTTTGCGATCCCGCCGTCTCTTGCCACAGCGCCGAGATCGGTCGCGTAGTACCGGAACCGCTTTCCGTCCGCCCGCAGGCGGCTCGGATCCAGCTCGGCACGGTAGATCACGCCGTTGTCGTTCGAGAGCGTGAGGACGAAGCGCTCGCGGAGCGGATCGATCTCCGTGGTCGGAATCAGCCTTGCGTGGAAACTGAACTGGCCCGGGGGGCCGGCCGACCGTTCGCCGCTTCCGTCGGAGCTTTCGGACGTCGCCTCGGTGCCGCCGAAGGAAATCAGGGCAGGATCGTTTCGCAGCGGCTGGCACGGCGGAACCGGATGGCAATTGTTGTCGCAGGTCTCGAAGACAAGGTTCGCACAGTCCGGATCCGCGCAGTCGATGAGGCCGTCGTGGTCGTCATCGATGTCGTTGTTGCAGATCTCGCCCGTGACCGGACCGTCGTCGCAGACTTCTCCGCAGACGCCGTCGATCACGCCGTTGCCGCAAAGCGTGCCGTTGGGCTCATGAACGCAGCGGTCGATCGTTTCGTTGCAGGAATCATCCGTGCAGACGAGCACGTCGGCGCAGATCGGAGGCGTACCGGGCTGGCAGCCGGTTAACGGGTTGCAGACCTCGACGCCGTCGCAGAACTGACCGTCGGTGCAGAGCTGGTTGTTCGGCTGGTGCACGCAGGCGTTCTGGTCCTCCGAACAGAAGTCCGTCGTGCACGCAATGGTGTCCGCGCAGTCCGGCGGCGTTCCGAACGTGCATCCGAGCGTCGGGTTGCAGACTTCGGAGCCGTCGCAGAACAGGCCGTTGCTGCACGGAAAGTCGTTCGGCATGTGCGCGCAGGTGTCGGTTTCCTCGACGCACACGTCGACCGTGCACGGGATGGCATCGGCGCAGTTCGGCGGCGTTCCGTGGTGGCAACCGATCAGGATGTCGCAGATTTCCGGCCCGTCGCAGAACTGGCCGTTGCTGCAGGCCGTGTCATTCGGAGTATGGCTGCAACCGTGCGTGGCCTCGATGCACTGGTCGGTCGTGCACGGGATGTTGTCGGCGCAACTCGGCGGCGTCCCCGGCTGGCACCCGAGCGTCGGGCTGCAGACTTCGACACCGTCGCAGAAGATGTTGTTGCTGCAGTTGCTGTCGCGCGGCGTGTGCTCGCACGAATCGGTGGTCTCGACGCATCGGTCGCTCGTGCAGGTGACATTGTCGCTGCAGTTGGGCGGCGTTCCCGGCTGGCAGCCCTGCGTGGGACTGCAGATCTCGACGCCGTCGCAGAACAGTCCGTCGCTGCACGGAGCATTGCTCGTCGTATGCGAGCAGACGTCGTTGGTCTCATCGCACGCGTCGGCCGTACAGAGCACGTTGTCGTTGCAGTTGGGAGGCGTTCCGGGACGGCAGCCCTGCGTCGGGCTGCACGTCTCGACGCCGTCGCAGAACAGTCCGTCGCTGCACAAGGCGTTGTTCGCGACGTGCGAGCACGTGTCGTGCGCCTCGTCGCACGAGTCGGCCGTGCACGGGATGTTGTCGTTGCAGTTCGGCAGTGTCACCGGCCGGCAACCGGAGGCCGGATCGCACGTCGAGGTGCCGTCGCAGAACAGGCCGTTGTTGCACACGGAATCGTTCGGCGTGTGCGCGCAGACGTCGTGCGCCTCGTCGCAGAAATCGGTCGTGCAATCGACCTTGTCGCCGCACTTCGGCGGAGTTCCGTCGATGCAGCCGCGAGTGGCGTCGCAGATTTCCTTTCCGTCGCAGAACAGGCCGTTGCTGCACAGGGAATTGTGCCTGGTGTGCGTGCAGCCGAGCTGCGCATCGCACTGGTCGCCGGTGCACGCGATGTCGTCGTCGCAGTCGGGAGGCGGTGCGTCCCGGCAGCCGTGCGCGTGCAGGCAGAACTCGACGCCGTTGCAGAAATTTCCGTCGTCGCACTTGCCGTCGTTCGGAATCAGCACGCAGCCGATGTTGTCGGCGTCCGGATCTCCCGGCCTGCAGATGCCGTCGTCGCACGGTGTCCGGCCCGGATCGCACTGCGCCGCGCGGCCCGCGCAATCCTGGTTGTTCGAACAGGTGAAGTTCGCCCGTGCAGTCCCCGGCCAGGCGGCAGCGCAGAGCGCTGTGGTCAACGTCGCTGACAGGAACCCGGACCGAAACAGAATCGAACCTTTCCAATGCGCTATCGCGGTCATCGCTTCCCTACCCTTACAGCGGCGTGATCATCCCTGGCTTGCCCGGCTTGCCCGGCTTGCCCGGCATGGCATCGCAGCGCAGCCCCGCTGCTGCACTGCGAACGAACTTCGACATTTCAGTCGGACCATAGAGGAAAGATGGCTCTGTGAATAGCGCTAACGCGGCGCGCCAGAAGCTGTGCACGCCTTGCTGTCGCCGGCGCGGGCCGAAAAACATCCCTGTCGTCAATCCGGCGCATTCCATAGGAAACGCACGTGACGAGTCTTCGCACGGATGTGGTCGTGGTCGGTGCAGGCCTGGCCGGCCTCGCGGCCGCGCGGGCACTTCGAAAAGCCGGATGCGACGTCGTCGTGCTCGAAGCGCGCGATCGAGTCGGCGGAAGGATCTGGAACCGCATGCTCGAAGACGGGACCGTGCTTTCGGCCGGCGGTACCTGGCTCGGTGCCGGGCAGCATCGCATGTTCGCGCTCTGCGACGAGCTCGGCCTCGAGACGTACCCGCACTCCCACGCCGGAAGCAAGATTCTTCGCATCGGCGGCAGGAACCATCGTTACGCGGGCCTGCCGCCGGGCATTGGCGCGTTCGCGCTCGTTTCGCTCGGCGTCGCGCTCAAGCGCCTCGAGCGCATGGCGATGAGCCTGCCGCTCGACCGTCCGTGGGATGCACCAAAGGCGCATCGCCTCGACTCGCAGACCCTCGGCGCGTGGATCGACGCGCGTCGCAACGTGCCGTCGCGCGCGGCGCGCGAGCTTCTGGCAACCACAATGACGCTTCTGTTCAGCGTCGATCCGCGCGAGGTTTCTCTGCTTGGCGCGCTGGTGCTCGCCCGCGGCGGCAACGGCTTCGACTACTACATCGAAAGCACGAAGACCGAGACGCACCTCGTCGACGGCGGCGTGCCCGAAGTGGCGACGCGCATGGGCGCAGCTCTCGAAGGCTCGCTGCACGTCGGCTGTCCGGTGCACCGCATCCGTCAGGACGGCGGCGGCGTCGAAGTCTGCTCCGGAAATGTCCGCGTGACGGCCGCACGCGTTATCGTGGCGGCACCGCCGCCGCTGGCCGCGCGTATCGATTTCGAGCCCGCGCTGCCGCCCGCGCATTCGGCGCTGCTTGCGCGCATGCTTCCCGGCACGATGATCCGCGTGCAGACGGTCTATACCGAACCGTTCTGGCGCGCCGACGGCCTCAGCGGCGAAGCGGCATCGGTCGGCTCGCTGCTTCCCGTCACGATCGACCAGACGCCGCGCGCGGGACGTCCCGGCGTGCTCAGCAGCTATGCGTTCGGACCGGGTGCGGTCCGTGCCGCCGCGATGAGCGCGGACGCACGCCGGCGCTCGTTCCTCGCCGCGCTCGCCGACTGCTTCGGTGCGCGTGCGGCCGAGCCGGTGCATTACCTCGAGACCGACTGGCAGGCCGAGCCGTGGTCGCTCGGAGGCATGATCGGCCATTTCGTTCCTGGTGCGCTGACCTCGTTCGGCGAGGCGCTGCGCGAGCCCGCCGGGCGCGTTTACTGGGCCGGAGCTGAGCGAGCGACCGAAATGCACGGGCTGATGGAGGGCGCGGTCCGGTCCGGCGAACGGACGGCCGCCGAGGTGCTCGCGGCCGGCTGAAAATCGGGGACAGACACCGATTTCCGGAAATCGGTGTCTGTCCCCGATTTCCGCTACGCGAACCTGCAGCAAACCCGGGCGAAAAACCGGATTGCCGGTTGACTGAGCGGGGTCCCGCCGGGATACAAGTGTGTTCCAGCCATGACCGGATCGTCGCGGTGTGGGACCGCAAGTGTCCGGCCGCGCTCAACAACGCATCCTCGGGGGATCGGACTTGAAACGCATTTTTACCGCTCATCGCGGGCTCTCGCTTCTGGCCGCGCTGTCACTCTTTTCCATTGCCACGCCGTCATCGGCCGTCGTGGAGATGATCAACGGGTACGACCACGGCCTGCCGATCAAGCTGTTCGACGAGCACATGGTCCTGCAGCGCGACGCGAACGATCCGGTGTGGGGCACGGCGGCTCCCGGCGAACACGTCACCGTCACCATCGCCTCCCAGACCAAAGAGACGGATGCGGCCCCGAACGGAACCTGGCGGGTCGTCCTCGATCCGGTTTCGGCCGGCGGGCCCTACGAGATGGTCGTTGCCGGAGCCAGCAATACGCTGACGTTCGGCGACATCCTGTTCGGCGACGTCTGGCTCATGGCCGGCCAGTCGAACCTGATGATCCACCGCCCGTTTCCGGGCGTGATGGCCGACAATCCCGATTCGCGCGTGTTCAAGCGCACGTGGTTCGACCGCGTCGGCGGCATCCCGTTCCACTTCGCAAGGTCGATGACCGAAGAGCTCGGCATTCCCGTTGCCGTGCTGCAATGCACCGCGCGCGGTTCGTCGGGCCTTGCCCGCACGTGGATCGCCCCGGAGGGAGCCGACCTGGGCGATCAGGTCATCGCCGACATCATTGCGACCGGGAACTTCGGGCAGAGCTACGAAGCCTCCGTCGTTCGCGACGAAGGTTTCAAGATCAAGGGATTCATCTGGTGGCAGGGCGAGAGCGATACGCGAAGCCGCAACGATCCGGGCGAAGAGTACGCCCACGTGCTGCCTGCCGTCGTCCAGTCGTGGCGGCACATGTGGCAGGACGACACGCTTCCGTTCCTTTTCATGATGGAGCCGGTCGGCGGCGGCATGCTTGCCGAGCAGACCGTGCCCGATCCGCTGCCGGATCCGAACTACACTCCGCAGCAGTCCGCGCACATGCGGCAGGCGTTCATCCGCGCGCTACGGATCCCGAACACGCAGGTCATCACCAACGCCGACCTGGTCGCCGGGCTGCACCCGAGAGATCGCGAGGGCTACCTGCAGCGCATCGTCGACGCGGTCATGGGCTTCGTCTACGGCGCGCCGATCATCTTCGCAGGTCCGACGTATCAGGGCATGTCGATCGAATCCGGGAACCATGTGCGGATCCGTTTCCGCCCCGGCACCGCGACCGGGCTGCAGGCTCGCGGCGGGCCGCTTCAGGGCTTCTCGATCTCGGGAGACGGCGTGACGTTCACGTGGGCGACGAATGCGCAGATCGAAGGAGAGGAGGTCGTCGTGTGGAGCGATGACGTTCCGTCACCGACGATCGTGCGTTACGGCTACCACAAGGAATACGGGTTCGCGAATCTTGCGAACGGCGCCGGCATGGGCGCACCGACGTTCACGACCGACGCAGAACCGTACGAGTAGACTCAGGCGTGAAGCAGAGATGCGGACTGCGGCCGCGTGCAATTGCCTCCGCGCAATTGCATGAGCAGCAGCCGCATCGGCTTCAGTGAACGGTCGAACGGGTTCAGCACCAACGCAAGGCTCTCCAGCGTCACTGCGCCGACCAGGGCCACGTCTCCCGCTTCTCCGAGGATGACCGGCGACGGAGCCTCGATCCCTTCGTAACAGAACCGGCAATCCGAAATTGCACGCGCGATGACCGTGCCGTCGGCGAGCGCGAACTCGCACGTGCGACTCGGTTTCAGGCCGAGCGCTTTCCAGTCCACCTCCGGCAGTAGCGACCAGACCGCACCCGAATCGACGAGCATGCGTACGGTGCGGCTGCGTCCGCGCGTGCCCTTGACGAGCATCGGCACGTGCACGAGTCCCATTGCGAAAGGTTCTGCCACCACCCCGGAATCAGGACAAGACTCGACAAGCCATAAACGGGCAACGCGTCAGTCGCCGCGATGGAACGGCAGCTCGACGGCCTCGGTCAGAAATTCCATGAACGGCGCCAGCGCCTCGAACGACTTCGCGACTTCGCGCACGAAGTCCTTCGACTGGATCACGTCGGGCTTCACCGTCTGGACTGCGAAAAAGCTCGTACGCTTGAGATCTTCGATGGCCGGATGGTCCGGATCGAAGCCCTGCGGCGGCCTCTTCAGGCTGTCGCCTTCGACGGCTCCGAAGCGGCGGCGGAACGCCGGCGCGCGCGTGATGCTGTTCCAGCGTTCGGGATCGGCCGCGATCGCCTCGCGCACCTGACGAAGCTGCGGTCCCGGCGGACGCCAGATGCCGCCGCCGAAGAAGACTTCCTTCGGCTCGAAGTGCACGTAAAAGCCGGGCGCGTGCGCGTCCTTGCCGGCTTCATGCCGGAACTGGCACGCAGCGTGTTCCTTGTAAGGCTTCGCCTCATGGAAGCGCATGTCGTTGTAGATGCGGAAGATCGAGCGCGTGTCCGCAACGAAACAGTCGGCGAACCTGCCGAGCGGCACGTCCATGGCGATGACGAACGAACGCAGCGGGGCCTGGATCGAATCGAGATAGCGCTGCTTGTTGGCGGCAAACCACGTCCGCTCGTTGTTCTTCGCGAGCTCGCGGAAGAACGCGAGGAAGTCTTTCGGGAACCCGGCGAACGGCGGCGCGGCGACGTTGCCTGCCTTTCGCGGCGCCGCCGGTTTGCCGGGCTTTCGCGGCGCGGCGGCCGCCGGCTGCAGCTTCTTCTGTTCTGACTTCTTCGCAGGCGTCCGGGCGGGCTTCTTCGAGGGTTTGTGTGCCGGCTTCGCGGGCATCGTCGCTTCTCCTATTTCCCCTGGTTCGTATGGTCGGTATCGCCGCGCGCGAACAGCCGGTAGGCGGGATTTCGTGTCTCCTCGAAATACTCGAATCCGAGATCGTCGAGGCGACGCCGGAACGCCTCGTGGCTGCCCGCCGCGCCGACCTGCACGCCGACCAGCACGCGGCCGTAGTCCGCGCCGTGATTGCGATAGTGAAAGAGCGAGATGTTGCAGCCCTGGCTGACGGCCTCGAGGAAGCGCGCGAGCGCGCCGGGCCGCTCCGGGAACTCGAAACGATAGAGGACTTCGTCGGGCACCACGGCGCGGCCTCCGACCATGTGACGGATGTGCAGCTTGCTCGTCTCGTCGTCGGAAAGATCGAGCGCCGGCAGGCCGGCGCGATGCAGCATCGCGACCAGCGCGGATCGTTCGCTGCCGTCGCTGATCTCGACACCGACGAACACGTGGGCCTCGCCGGGATCCGAGAACCGGTAGTTGAACTCGGTGATGCGGCGTTTGCCGAGCAGCGTGCAGAACGCACGGAAGCTGCCGGGCTTTTCCGGAATCGTCACGGCGAACAGCGCCTCGCGCTGCTCGCCGACGTCGGCGCGCTCGGCGACGTGGCGGAGCCGGTCGAAGTTCATGTTCGCGCCCGACGCAATCGCGACGAGGCGCCGTCCGCGCACGCCTTCGCGATCCGCCCACACCTTGAGCCCGGCAATCGAAAGCGCACCGGCGGGCTCGAGCACCGTGCGCGTGTCCTCGAATACGTCCTTGATCGCAGCGCAGATCGCATCGTTGCCGACGACGACCACATCGTCGAGGACTTCGCGGCAGATCCGGAACGTCTCTTCGCCGACCTGGCGCACGGCGACGCCGTCGGCGAACAGGCCGACCTGGTCGAGCACGACCCGCTTTCCTTCGCGGATCGAGCGCGCCATCGAATCCGCATCGTCGGGCTCGACGCCGATCACGCGCACGTCGGGCCGCAGGCGCTTGACGACGGCACCGACGCCGGCCGCGAGGCCGCCGCCGCCGATCGGAATGAACACGGCATCGAGACGCCGTCCGGCTTGGCGAAGGATCTCGAGCCCGATCGTTCCCTGACCGGCGATCACGTCGGGATCGTCGTACGGATGCACGAACGTGAGTCCGCGCTCGGTGGCCATCACGAGCGCATGGGCAGCGGCGTCTGCATACGTCTCACCGACGAGCTCGGCATTCGCGCCGCGTGCGCGCACGGCGTCGATCTTGATCGTCGGCGTCGTCACCGGCATCACGATCCACGCCGGGCATCCGAGCCGCTGCGCAGCCAGCGCAACGCCCTGCGCATGATTTCCTGCCGACGCGGCAACCACGCCGCGCGCGAGCGCCTCGGGCGAAAGCCGCACCATCTTGTTGTACGCGCCGCGAACCTTGAACGAGAAGACCGGCTGCGTGTCCTCGCGCTTGAGCAGGACTTCGGAGCCGGCGCGCACCGACAGCCTGGTCAGAGGCTCGAGCGCGGTCTCGATCGCGACGTCGTAGACGGCCGCGTTCAGGCTGCGCTCGAGGTAGTCGGAGAGCGAAGCGCTCATGCCACTCGGAAATCCAGCGGCGCCTGCACGACGGTCGCCCAGTTTTCGGGGTCGTGGCCGTAGACCATCGTCGCGCCGGCCGCGCGCAGCGCCGCGAGCTTCTCGAGCGACGCGGTCATCTGCCGCTTGCTGAAGACCACGCTCGGCAGCATCATCTCGTCGAGGTTGCGCTTGAGATAACAGGCGTCCGAGCACAGCACGACGTCCGTGCCGTCGTCCATGCGGATGCGCAGCGACTGATGTCCCGGCGTATGCCCGTGCGTCGGAATGCAGACGACGCGACCGTCGCCGAACACGTCGTGCTCGCCGTCGACGAGCTCGACGTCGTGGCCGAGGTCGTAGTCCTTGCGATCGAAGCCGCAGCGCGCGGCAAGATCGGCGTCGCCGCCGGCTTCCCACTCGCGGCGCTGCACGACGAGGCGCGCATTGGGCAGCAGCTCGACGCCGCCGGCGTGATCGAAGTGCAGGTGCGAAAGAATCACGCGGTCGACGCGCGCGGCGTCGACGTCGAGCGCCGCCAGGCGCGACGCGACGTTCTCGTCCTCGCCGAAGAACACGTCGAACATCGGCGACAGCGCGCCGAGACGCGTGTCGGGGTCGGTGCCGGCCGCCGGATGCATGCCGGTATCGAACAGCACGCGGCCTTTCGGATGGTCGATCAGGAATGCCGGCACGGGCACCTTGACGCGGCCTGGAGCTCCCGCGACGAATCCGGCCATGTCGCTTGCCAGCCAGCCGCACGAAAATGCGTAAACATGCATGCGGTCGGATCCGTGCGCCCTCGTCGCCTTGCTCGCACTGTCGGACATCTCCATCACGCTTCTCCTTTTCCGTTGCTGGTGCCGCTGCCGGGCAGTCCGGCACCGGATGCGGTGTTCGCACCGGCATCCGGCCGCAGCAACCCAGCCTCGGCGAGCCGCTCCTCGAGCAGCGGCATCCGGTCGTGGCCCCAGAACGGCTCGCCGCGAAACACGAAGATCGGAACGCCGAAGATGTGGTCGCCCGCAGCCTCCTGCTGGCAGGCCTCGAACTCGGCGGGCCCGCTGCCGGCGAGATACTCGCGATACCCGGCGCCGCTCTGGCCGAGCTCGTCGATCAGCGCAGCCACGTCGTCCGGCCGATCGATCTCGAGCCGTCGGTCAAAGAACCGGGAGTAAACCTCGTCGGTGTAGCGGCGGAAGAAACCGTGGCGCATCGCGAAGAGGCCGCCGATCAGCGACGGCACCGAGTCGTAGATCTTGAGCGGCCCCTTGATCGGGAACCCTCCGCGGCGATTCGCCCAGCGCCGCGCGTCCAGGTACGAGTAGCGCGCCTTGTACTCGGAATAGATGCTGCGCTCGCCCTTGCCCTTGATCCTCAGGATGAACGGGATCCAGCGCACGGCCAGCTCGAAGCGATTTGCCAGCTCGAACGCAGGATCCTTTGCGAGATAGGCAAATGGACTCTTGTAATCAAAGTATAACTTTACCTCTTCCACGGATCCCTCCGGCGGCGCGGGAGTACAGCAGAGGTCGATCGGAGAGAAAACCGGCACGCTCCGGGATCGCGTAGAATCCTCGCTCCACAGGGCCGGCGTGAGTTCGTTTCTCCCGTCCCAATGTTACGAACCCTTGACCAGCAGTTAGCAGTTTCGTAAGGTTCGGCCACGTGAAACCGCGGCCGAAAAGCGTTGTCCTCGACCTGCTCTCGACCCTGCGAGGGCGCTCGGCACCGGTACGCTTCCTCGTCGCCGCCGCCGAGATCTTCGACATCGATTCCAATGCAACGCGGGTCGCGATCACGCGCCTGCTTTCCTGCGGGTTGATCGAGCGTGACGAGCGCGGCGCGTACCGAACCGGCGCCGCCGCCGCTCCGATCCTTCGCCGCCTCACCTCCTGGCGCAGCATCGAGAAGCGCACGCGCGACTGGGACGGCACGTGGATCGGCGCAACGCCCGATGCCTGCTGCTGCTCGAAGGATGCCCGGGCTGCCAGCGTGCGCGCGCTCGAGTTCACCGGAATGCGCGAGTTCTCGAACGGCCTGTGGATCCGGCCGGACAACCTGGACGGCGGCCTCGTGGCCGCACGGGAAGCGCTGCAGGGTCTGCGCCTTCCCGAAGGATGCCCGGTCTTCCGGATCGAAGACTTCGACGAAGCCGGCGAAGCCCGCGCCCGCGCGCTGTGGGACGCCCGCCGGATCTGCGAATCCTACCGCTCGCTCGCCGAAGAGCTCGAAAAGAGCGCCGCCGCGCTCCCCGGCATGGACGAGCGCCGTGCGATGTCCGAAAGCTTTCTGCTCGGCGGCGAGGCCATCCGCCGCATCGTTCTCGATCCTCTTCTTCCCGACGCGATCGTCCCGACCGGTGAGCGCGACGCGCTGATCCGCGTGATGAGCGCGTACGACGAAGTCGGGCGGCGCTGCTGGGCGCCGTTCCTCAACCGTTTCGGGGTGCTCGTCACCGAATCCCCGATGGACCGGCAGATCTGGCGAAGCGCCGCTGCCGTCAGCTATGTCACGCGCTCCGGAGAACCGTCATGACAACTTTGTTGCGGCCAGCAGCCCTGCAGCCGACTGCCGACGATACGGCGAGCCCGAACGAATCCACGACGACGAGCGACGGCGCGCGCGTCGAACGCACTGTCGCCGCCGAGCGCTGGCTCGACCGCTTCACGCGCGCCGAGATCGTCGAGCTGCTTCAGTTCGAAGACCGGCATTCGTGGGCCGCGTTCGCGGTCAACTGGGGCCTGGTCTTCGCGTCGATGGCGCTGGTTGCGCGCTGGCCGAATCCGCTGACGATCGTCTTCGCGCTGTTCGTGATTGCCGGCCGCCAGCTCGGCATGTCGATCCTGATGCACGAGGCCTCGCACCGCACGCTGTTCAAGGACCGTCGGCTGAACGACTTCATGGGAAACTGGCTGGCCGCTTATCCGGTCTGGTCCGATCTTGCGCCGTATCGCCCGTACCATCTCAAGCACCACGCCAAGAACTGGTCCAAGGACGATCCCGACCTCGACCTCGCGACGCCGTTTCCGATCACGCGCGCGAGCCTCCGGCGCAAGATCTGGCGGGATCTTTCCGGACAGACCGGATGGAAGAGGTTCAAGGCGCTGCTGCGGCGCGACCTTGGAATGAGCGCCGGAAAGAGCAAGCGCCAGGCGACGAGCGCAAGCGAAGCCCTGCGCGGAGTCATCGTCAGCAACCTCGTGCTGCTGGCGATCCTCACGGCCTTCGGGCATCCGGCGCTGTATCTTCTGTGGTTCGGAGCGTGGATGACGACGTACAGCCTGGTGCTTCGCATCCGCGCGATCGCCGAGCATGCGATGCCGAAGGACCCATCTGATCCTTTTCACAATGCGCGCACGACCATGGCGAGCTGGTGGGAACGTTTGTTTCTGGCACCGAACTACGTCAATTTTCACCTGGAACATCACCTGCTGATGACCGTACCGCACTACAAATTGCCGACGTTTCACCGCATGCTTCGCGATCGTGGCCTGCTCGCCAACGCGAACGTTGCGCACGGCTATCTCGGCGTCCTGCGGGTCGCTTCTTCGAAGGCCGAAACCTGAACAACAGCGTCAAGATGCTCAGCGGCTGGGGTCGCTACCCTGTCGCGAGCGCCACCGAGCTCGAAGATCCCGACCTCGAAAAAATTACCGACGGGGCCGTGCTGACGCGCGGCCTCGGACGTTCGTACGGCGATGCATCGCTGCCACCGGCGGGCCGCGGACCGGTTGCATCGAGCCTTCGTGCCGATCGAGTCCTCTCGTTCGACGAACGCTCCGGCGTGCTGCGCGCCGAGGCCGGCCTTCGCCTGGACCGCCTCATCGAGATGTTCCTTCCGCGCGGCTTCTTTGTTCCGGTCACTCCCGGCACGCGCTACGTGACCCTCGGAGGCATGGTTGCCGCCGACGTGCACGGCAAGAACCATCACGCTGCGGGCACCATCGGCGCGCACGTGCGGTCGATTCGCATGCGGTTTCCCGACGGCCGCGTCGAGGACGTCACGGGAGAGACGCATCCGGAGATCTTCTGGGCAACTCTCGGCGGAATGGGGCTTACCGGTCACATCCTCGACGTGACGCTGGTTCTCGAGCGTGTGCCGTCGAGCTCGATCATCGGCACCTCGCGGACGTTCGTCGACCTCGAGTCACTGATCGATGCGCTCGAGGATGCGAGCCACCGATGGCCGTTCACGGTCGCGTGGTCGGACCTGATGGCGCGAGGCGGGTCCTTCGGTCGCGGCATCCTGTTCTACGGCCGCTGGGCAAGCCCTGAGCAAGCGGCTCTGATTCACCACCGGGAGCTGCCGCGTGTCGTGGTTCCGCGCCGGGTGCCCGCCACGTTTCTGAGCAACGCGACGATCCGCGCCTACAATGCGCTCCGCTACAATCTCGCGCGCCAGTCGCACGCGCGCGATGGCGCGGACGGCACCGTCGGCAGCGCGTTGTCGTTCTTCTATCCGCTCGACATCGTGGAGAACTGGAATGTGCTCTACGGGCGCGGCGGGCTGACGCAGTATCAATGCGTGCTGCCGCGCGACGCAACGATGCGCAGCTACCGCCGGATCGTCGACATCGCCGGTAGCGGAGGCCCGGGCCCGTTCCTGGCGGTGATCAAGGATTACGGCGCCGAGGGCAAAGGCATGCTGTCGTTTCCGATGCCTGGCATTTCCTTTGCGCTCGACTTCCCGATCCACGCCGGGACGGCGGCGCTCGTTTCGCGTCTGAACGAAGCGGTGATCGATGCGGGCGGCCGCATCTATCTGGCGAAGGATGCCTTCACGACCGCCGAACAGTTCGCACGAATGGAGTCGAGACTGGAGCGCTTCCTCGATGTGCGCCGCCGGATCGATCCGGACGGCACGATCGCGAGCGGTCTTTCCCAGCGCCTGTTTCCCGACCGACGCGCTAGCTGAACCGCTGCCTCACGAAAAACGGCGCAGGATCGCGAGCACGCCCTGCTTGATCGCCGACTTGTGCGGCGACGCGGTGCTGTCGGCGAGCACTTCGGCTTTGTGCCGGATGTACCAGTCGTAAGACTCGCAGATCATCTCTTCGTTCGACCACCGCGACTTCCAGTCGAGCTCGCGCTGCGCGCGGCTGGTGTCGAACCACAGGCTGCGTCCGTACATCATCGAATGATACGGTCCGAGAGGCGACAGCCCGAGCATGCTCGTCACCTGCATCGCGGCCACCGCGAGCCCCATCGGTACCGAATAGACCTTGCTGCCGGTGCCTGCGTGGCGGCAGAGCGCCTCCAGGATCTCGCGCATCGTTCCGAAACGTTCGGCTCCGATGTTGTAGACCGCAAAGCCCGGCCGTCCGCCCGCGCGGATGCAGGCGTCGGCAAGGTCATCGGCGTGCACGAACTGGTAGAGGTTGTCGCCCTTGCCGAGGACCGGAATGTTGCGGCCTTCCTCGATCCAGTTGAACAGGATCTGGAAAATGCCGAGGCGGCCGTGGCCGACGATCGTGCGCGGGCGAATGATCGTCGCGTCGATGCCGTGCTCGGCCACGTGACGGCGCACGAGATTCTCGGCCGCGAGCTTGGCCTTGCCGTACTGCTCCATCGGCGTCGGTTCGGTCGACTCGTCGACGGGATTTTTCTTCGGCACGCCGAATATCGCGCTCGACGACGTGTTGACGATCTTCGCGACGCCGGCCGTGCGCGCCGCGTTCAGCAGATTCTCGGTGCCGCCGAAATTGACGGACCAGAACGCCTCGCGGTCCTTGGCGAGCGGCACCTGCGCAACGTTATGGTAGACGACGTCGACGTCTTCGCAGGCCCGTGCGATCGCACCCGTGTCGCGAATGTCGCCCTGGATGAATTCGACCGACGCGGGCCGGTCCTCGACGTCGACGAGATCGAACACGCGCACCGTCTCGCCACGCTCGACCAGACGGTCGCGCAGAAGGCAGCCGAAGTAACCGGAGCCTCCGGTGATGAGCGACAGGCGAGCCCTTGATGGTTGTTTGTCCTGGTTCATATCCGTTGGCCGTTGGCGAGGCACCACTCGATCGACGCACGCATGCCGCCCTGCAGCTCGTAATTCGGCTCGTATCCGAGCTCGGCACGCGCCTTGTCGATCGAGCAGGCAATCGACTGGTGCATCTCGCCGAGCACGTGAAATTTCTGATGGTAAAGCCCGACGCTCTGCAGAGCTGCGTCGATGACGCGCGCAGTTTCCCCGACGATGGCGGGAAGGCGGACCTGCGATCCCTTGCAGTGGAAGCCGAACGACTCGAGGACTTCGGTCACGGTCGCGACGACCTCGTTGATCGAGTACGGGCGCGCATCCGCGATCCAGTACGTTTCGCCGTTCGCCTTCGGGCTGGACGCGGCGAGCAGCAGGCCCTGGCAGATGTTGTCGACGTAGGCCATCGAGCGCTTCTGATTGCCGTCGCCGAGAATCGGGAACCGTCCGTCCTTGATCATCGTGAAGAACAGCGTCTGACGCGGCGGCTGGTGCGGCCCGTAAAACCACGGCGGCCGGATGATGACCGTCTCCATCCGGCCGCTCGCCTGCACGTCGTGCACGAGAGCCTCGGCACGGGCCTTGGAACGGCCGTAGCCCATGTACGGATTGTACGGTGATCGCTCGTCGAACAGGTGATCCGGAGACGGATTGCAGCCGATCGGCGAATTGGACGAGACGACGACCACGCGCCGCACGCCGGCTTCCTGTGCCGCAGCAAGAAGATTGCGCGTGCCTTCGAAGTTGACGCGATCGAAGTCGCGAACGAAGCGCTCGGGATGAATGAGCCCTGCCGAATGGAACAGCGTTCCGCCTTCGGCGCCGCGGCAGAACTCGCGCAGCGACGCAGGATCGGTGAGGTCGCCGGCCGCGATCTCGAGGTTGTCCGAAAGTCCGGCGAGTGACGACGGGTCGTCGGACGGTCGCACCAGACAGCGCACCGTGCGCTCTGCCGGGCCCGCCAGGTTCGCGCTGCCCGGCGACTGCGCAGCCGACGAATCGTCCATGCCGCGGACAAGGACCTCGACCAGGCGCGTGCCGAGCCAGCCGGGCGCGCCGGTGACGAGCACGTCGGCACGACCCGGAGGTTTTGCGACCGTGCGCGGCATCGTCCTCTGCTTTGCTTCCATGAAGTGCTCCGCGTTGCGGAACGCAATCGCCATCGTCGTGCCCTGCGGGTTGACGCCCGGTGCATCGGGAATCAGGCTGGCGTCGTTGACGAAGAGATTGCGGAATCCGTACACTTTTCCATACGAGTCGGTCGCACAAATGTCGAGATTCTCACCCATCGGACACGTGCTGAACGCGTGCACGTTCGAAAGACTCATCGACGTGATGGGAATCTGCTGCTGGCCGAGCCCGCGACACTCGTCGGCCGAGTGCAGGATCGGTGAGCCGGCGACGGACGGATACACCGCCTTCGCGCCCGCAGCGAACAGGAGCTCACCGAGCCTTGCGAGACCTGTCGTGAGATTGCGCTCGTCGGCCGCCGACGGTTCGTAGCGAATGACGACTCCGTCCTCGACGCCGGGCACCGCGCGAATCGACCCGCGTCCCATGCTGCGCGTCGTCGCGTAGTAGAGCGCCATGCGTGTCCAGTCCTGCATGGCGTGCTGATACGGTGTCCAGTTGTCCGACAGCGTCATCGCGAGAAAACCAGGGCTGAACACCGCGCCGCCGAGCGAGATCGTCGGCCAGAACTCCTTGACCTGGTAGACCGGCAGCGCGGCGTCGTGGGCCTCGACCTCTTCGTCGAACAGCGCGGCCGCCTTGATCATCGGATGAATGCAGAGCCTGTCGCCGACGTTTTTCCGGATTCCGCTGCGCCGGAGCAGTGCCGGCGTCTGAATCGCACCGCAGCACAGAAAGACGGCGTCGGCGCGTACTTCGAAGCGCCGCCGGGTGCCGTCGGTATTCTGCGTGACCTCCACGCCGCGCACGTATCCGTTCTCGTGGACGATTCGCGTCGCCTTGCAGTCGGCAAGCAGGCGCGCTCCGGCCGCGATCGCTCGTGGAATGTACGTGCGCTGCATCGACTGCTTCGCGCCCGGAGCGAACTGGCTGCCGGACTCCTTCTGGCAGCGCGGCACCTCGACGTACTTCCAGCCGAGTCGCTCGGCGCCTTCACGAAACAGCACGGAGCTGCGCGGAATCTGTTCCGGCCGCATGTGGGAAACCGACAGGTCCGCTTCTATGCGCTCGAAGTACGGCGTCATGATCTCCGCCGTGAAATCGGCAAGCAGCTCGTTGGCTTTCCACCGCAGGTACGTGTCTTCCGGCAGACGGTGCCAGAAGCCGCTGTTGATCTCGGTCGACCCGCCGACGCAGCGTCCTTCGACGAATGCGGTCGACTGGCGGCCAAGCATCGGCGTCATTCCACCGTTGCGATAGAGAAGCGAGATGGCGTCCGTCGAGTTGGACGCGATACGCGAGGTATCTACGTTCGGGCCTTCCTCCAGGATCAGCACTTCGCAGCCGGCTTCGGCCAGGGCGGTCGCCGTCGCAGCGCCGCCCGCGCCCGAGCCCACGATGAGGATCTGCGTCGTCATCGCGGCGCCTGCATCGCTTCGCTTCATGCGGGTTCTCCGATGCTTTCCCGGGAACCTTCTCCGCCGGCTTCGGCTTCCAATGCCTCGAGCAGGAGCGGGTGGTCGTAGTACGCAAGCAACGCGCAACCGCGAATGAGCTTGACGAAGTTCCGCATCGCGCCCACCGGCGAGTCGCTCCAGAGCGCGATCCAGGCGGCTTGCCTGGCCGCGTCGAGCGCCGTGAACGGCCGGCCCCACCGGACGACGGCGAGCCATTCAAAACCGCTCAGCGCCATTTTGTATGGAGGTCGCAGGAAATCCGGCAGTGCCTCGATCTGCGATGCGACGAACCGGGTGACATCGGCGAAGACGACCGTGCGCTTGCCGGAATCGAGCGGCGGGAATGTCGGAGTGATGGACTCGACAATTCTCGCGACGGTGGCTTTGTGTCGCGCGCCGAGCCGGCGTGGTGCAGTCATCGACCCTGGTACTTCGCTGCTCGAGTTAATCGGGCGCGCCGGTTCGAGCGCGATCGAAGCGAATAGCTACCACAGGAGATAGCAGGATTCGATCGCACTGCGGTGCCGATGCCGGTGGTTGCGGGCCCGATTGACGCGCCGGGCAATGAGGACGCCGGCTTGCGGCACGGAGAAATCGTCGGTAAAGCGTGGCTGACCCGATTCCCACCTTGCGGTCCGCATCGAGCGCTTTGGCAATGATTTCACGCCCCATCTCGACCTCCGCCGAGCCGCCGCTCTGTGTCGACATGGACGGAACGCTCGTCAGGACAGACACACTGTTTGAGTCCGTCCTTCTTCTGCTCAAGGCGAATCCGCTCCTGATCGCGGCGTTGCCGATCTGGCTGGCCGGAGGCAAGGCCAACCTGAAGCGCCAGATCTCGAGAAGAGTCGAGCTCGACCCTTCGACACTTCCGTATCATCAGGAGTTCGTCGCCTTCCTGCGCGACGAGCATGCCGCGGGTCGCAGGATCGTGCTCGTATCTGCGGCCGACGAGGCCATCGTGCGGCCCGTCGCAGACTACGTCGGCGTATTCCACGAGGTCATTGCGAGCAACGGCACGAACAACCTGAAGGGCGCAAACAAGCGCGCCGAGCTCTGCGAACGCTTCGGCGCCGGCGGCTACGATTATGCAGGCGACCATGTTGCGGACCTCGACGTCTGGTCGAGCGCGCGCAACGCAATCGTCGTCAGCTCCGACGCTCGCCTTGCCGGTCGCGCCGGCGAGCGCGTCACGCGCACATTCCCGTCGCCGCCGTGGAGCTTTCGCACGCTGGCACGCGCGCTGCGAGTTCAGCAGTGGGTCAAGAACCTGCTCGTCTTCGTTGCGCTGCTGATGGCACCGGAAGCGCGCGATCCGGAACTTTTCGTGAACGCATTCCTTGCATTCGTCGCATTCAACCTGTGCGCGTCCTCGGTCTACCTCGCCAACGATCTGCTCGATCTGGCGGCCGACCGCAGGCATGCCACGAAGTGCAGGAGACCGTTCGCCTCGGGCGACCTTCCGCTGGTGGCCGGATTCGCCATGGGGCCCGTCTGCCTGCTTTCCGGCCTCGCTGTGGCTGCGCTGCTGCCGCCGTCGTTCCTGGTGGTGCTGCTGATCTACCTCGCCGCCACGACGGCGTACTCGTTTCGTTTGAAGCACGTGCCGCTCATCGATGTGCTCCTGCTCGCCATGTTGTACACGGGACGCGTCATCGCGGGCGGCGCGGCGACCGGAATCGTTCCGTCTCCATGGCTTCTCGGGTTCTCGCTGTTCTTTTTTCTGAGCCTGGCGTTCGTCAAGCGCTACTCGGAGCTCTACGGAGTACGGCAACAGCAGCAGCCGGACGGGCTGAAGGTGCGCGGCTATTACCATTCGGACCTGGAGCTGATCGCAACCAACGGCGCCGTCAGCGGCTATATTTCGGTGCTGGTTGCCGCCCTCTACATCAACAGCGACCGCGTCGTCGGACTTTACGCGCATCCCGCGGCGCTCTGGCTCATCTGTCCGATGCTGCTCTACTGGATCAGCCGCATCTGGCTGCTCGCGCATCGCGGCGTGCTGAAAGACGATCCAGTGCTCTTCGCCATCAAGGATCCGTCCAGTTATGTCGTAGGCGCGACCATCGCAGTTCTGCTGCTTGCCGCTCGCCTGTAACCGCGTCCTGCGAGAACCTGGATGCCACGGCGTCGATTGTGGACCCCCGGATGCACGGGTATGAATCCGATATGGATTTCTTAGCGCCCGGGCAGGATCCGTCGTGACGCCCGGAAGCGATCGCGTCAAAGAATTTGCGATGCTCGGCCTGCTGGCGGCCGTCGTCGTAACGTTCGCGACCGGACTGGCCGGCCGCAACGCATTCCCGTCCTTCGACGTATACGCAGCGCACTATCCCAACATCCTCTATGCGCTCAACGCGCTCCGCGACGGGCATGGCCTGCTCTGGAACGCATTGCAGAATTGCGGCCAGCCGTTTCTCCCGAGCACCCTGCTCGGGATGTTCTATCCGCTCAACTGGCCTCTTTTCTTCATCGACCTCGATTTCGGGTTTCGCCTGCTCGCCGTCGTTCACATGGCGATCGGCGCGGTCGGAGCCTATCTGTTATGCCGGCAGCTGGGTGCTGGCCGCGTCGGAGCACTGGTCGGCGGTCTGTGCTTCGGAGTCGGTGGGCCGATGGTGGAGCTGGCCATGTGGCAATCCACCAACATCCTCGGGATCTACGTCTGGACACCGTGGGCACTCTGGCGGTGCGAACGCATCCTCGCCGCTCCGACTGTCGGAAATGGTGTCGTGCTCGGCCTCGTACTGACGCTGCAACTCTTCGGCGCATACCCGCAGATCCTGTTGTTCACTTGCCAGGTCATCGGCCTTCGGGTGCTGTGGGAGCTCGCCACCGGTCACCTGACGCGGCCGCTGCGCACGTTCGGGGTGCTGGCGCTCGCCGTAACGATCTGCGTCTGTCTCGGCGCGATTCAACTGCTTCCGATGGCAGAATTCGCTCACTTCTCGGTTCGCAGCGGACCGCTGGAGAACGCGGATATACGAGTCGAGAAGTGGGACTGGCCCATCTTTCGCGACCATGTCACCCGGCAGGTCACGGGCCGCGGCACCCCGATCCCGCTGCTGCCTCTTGGACTGCTCGTGGCGGTCGTTGCATCGCGTCAGCGCCGAATGGGCTTGTTCTACGCGCTGGTGGCCATGCTGTATCTCGCGCTGAACTTCGACAACTTTCTGTATACCGCCTACCAGGCGCTGCCGGCGGGGAAGTTATTCCGCGAGCCCAACCGTTTTATCTGGGTGTCGAGCTTCGCCGGCAGCATTGCCGCAGGGCTCGGCGTGGGCGCACTCGTCGACGCGCCTCCCGGGAAGTGGAGCCGATTGACGGCGTTCGTCGCAATCGGGATCGGCGTGGCCGCGCTGCACATGGTGACACTCACCGGCCTGCGGGTATGGGAGTGGCAGCTCGCCGGTGCGATCGGCGCGGTCGCCGCCGTCTCCATGCTGCCCGCCGGCGCACGGATCGCCGCAACGATCCTGCCCGTACTCGTGCTCGTGAACCTGGTCGCCGTGAACTCCACACCGTTCCTCGGCTTCCTTCGTGACTCCGATACCGTACTTCACGCGCGCGAGCATCAGTTTGCCGACCTGCGCTCCCGCATGACGCTGCAGGACCGCGCATACGCCTTCGGCAAGCATCCGGACTACACGCTCACGCCGAAGACGCCGCAGGTATTCGGTGTGCGCTCGATCGACGATTACGAACCGCAGACCTCTCGTCGCCTCGCGATGCTGCAGATGGTGCTTCGAAGCGATCGTCTGCTGACTCTCACCGAATACCTCAGGGGCATCTGGCATTCGCCGGCGAATCGACGAGTGATGAACCTCATGGCGACGCGCTATCTGCTGGTCGACCTCGTGGGCGGCAAGTCGGTCGAAGGCATTCCCGGCCTGCCGCTGACGCGCGTGTGGCAGGAGGGCACCACGGTGCTGTACGAGAACACCACTGCGATGCCGCGGGCTTTTTATGTGCCGATGATACGGATCATCCCGGATCCCGAGGAACAGGTGCGTATCCTCGGCAGCCGGACACATAACGCACGCCGCATCGCGCTGGTGGATGAGGCGCCCGCAGACGGGTTCCTCGGATCCGACTCCTCGGGCACAGGTGAAGCGACGGTCCGCGCTGATCGCTCCGAGATGCTGGACGTGCACGTGAGCGCATCGAAAGAAGGGTTTCTGTCACTGTCCGATCAATACTATCCGGGCTGGGAAGCGACCGTGAACGGGATCCCGACTCCGATCCAGCGCGGCAATGCTGCATTCCGCGTCGTCCGCGTACCTGCGGGCGAGTCGGACGTGGTGTTTCATTACCGGCCGTTGAGCGTGCGGCTCGGTGCCGGCATCTCGGTGGCGACGTTCGCGGCACTGCTTCTGTGGTACGTGAGTCGGCGACGACGCATGAAGACTGCTGCGGAATTCTGAAGCCGACGTAATCTTCGGGCACGCTTCCCCGGCGTTCGACGTTGACCGCGCAGACGACTCGCGGCGATCGAGCAGCGCATGGTGGCCTGCGTCACGATACGCAACGCTGGACCGCATTTGCCGCTGGTGTGACCTCTCGAGGGCAGCTAGAAAGGCTTGCGACGCATTTCGCCGTCGACGCGAAATCCGCCGTCTTCAAGGGGGCACATGCTGCATTCCACGCAATTCGGGTCGTCGAGCCGCGCCGCCAGGCGAACCGCTGGTGTCATCCGCTGCGTGGTCGCCATGCTCGCGGTGCTCTGCGCTGCGGCGACTCCTGCCCTCTCATCGCACACCGCCGATCCGAACGATCACTGGTATCCGGGATTCTACGGCCCCGGCTCGGGATCCTGGGAGGCCGGCATCGACAAGATCGTCGTGCTCGGATCGGACGTATACGCCACTTCGAGGGAGTTCGACCACGTCACCACCGCGTCGAGCCGCGTGCTGAAGTGGGACGGGCATGCGTGGTCGCGCCTCGGCGGACGATTCACCACCTCCACCTTCGCCGACGGCTACATCACGTCGCTCGCCGTGTTTGGCGGCGAGCTTTACGTGTGCGGGAGCTTCACTGGCGTCGATGGCGTCGCGGCCAAGTCCATCGCCAGGTGGAACGGCAGCACGTGGACGCCGGTCGGAAGCGGCGACGGCGGTTTCGACGGTTACGTGGTGGCGCTCACCGTCAAGGACTCCGCCCTTTACGCCGCCGGCACATTCACGACCGCCGACTACGCTCCCGCGATGCGCATCGCAAAGTGGAACGGGTCGGCGTGGAGCGCGCTCGGCAGCGGACTCAGCCACGATGCGACGGCGCTGGCCGTATACGGCACCGACCTCGTCGTCGGCGGATATTTCAACTCGGCGGGCGGTGTTGCCGCAAACCGCATCGCAAAGTGGAACGGCACCTCGTGGAGCGCGCTCGGCACGGGCACCGACGGAAACGTCAGCGAGCTCGCCGTTGCCGGCGGCAACCTGTTCGCCGGCGGAAGCTTCACCCAGGCCGGAGGGCTGTCGGCGAACGGTATCGCAAAGTGGAACGGTTCGGCATGGTCGACGGCCGGCACCGACCCGAACGTCACCGTCTCTTCGCTCGCAACGACCGGCACGCAGCTGTTCGCGGTAGGGAAGTTTGCGCCCGGCTCGCCGCGCGCGATCGCCGAATGGAACGGAACGAGCTGGGTCGCGATCAGCGACGTGATCACGTCGATCTCGTCGATCGCCGTGTCCGGAACGACGTTCTACGTCGGCGGATCGTTCGAATCGATCGGCGGCGTCTCCGCGCACCATATCGCGACCTGGGACAGCGCGGGCGACGTCTGGCGAAGCTTCGAAGAGTTCGCGTGCGTTGCGCCGGGCTGCACGTCGAAGGGCATGGATGCCTCCAGCAGCGTCACGGCGCTCGCCCAGAGCGGCGGCAACGTCTACGCAGGCGGAAGTTTCTCGTCGGCGGGCGGCGTCGCCGCAAATCATGTCGCAAAGTGGAACGGCAGCTCGTGGAGTGCGCTCGGCGCCGGTGTGACGGACAACGTCGCGGCCATCGCCGCGAGCGGCAGCGACGTCTATGCCCAGGTGCAGCCGCTGAACGGCGCCGGAAGCTTCGTCAAATGGAACGGAAGCGCGTGGAGCACGCTGTCGACCAGCAGCGGCGTTGCCGCGATCGCCGTGATCGGCTCCGACGTGTACGCGGCCGGCACGTTTACGAGCATCGGCGGAGTCGCCGCCAACAACATTGCGAGGTGGAACGGGTCGAGCTGGAACGCGCTCGGCAGCGGCACCAACGACAGTGTGCGCGCGCTCGCGGTGATCGGCTCGAACCTTTACCTTGGTGGCTACTTTACCAGTGCAAACGGCGTTTCGGCGACGTACGTCGCGAAGTGGAACGGCTCGACATTCAGCGCGCTCGCCGGCGGGGCTGCTCCGGCGACGGTGGTACTCTCGCTGGCGGCCAGCGGGACAGACCTCTATGCCGGCGGCATAGGCGTATACAAATGGAACGGCTCGAGCTGGACGTACTCGTTTCCGAACCTCTCATCGTTCTTCCCGGTCACGTCGCTCGCTGCCATCGGCAGCGAAATCTTCGCCGCGTCACAATACGCTGAGAACGACAGCAGGGCCTTCAGCTACATCCGCCGCTGGAACGGCTCATCATGGACCGGCCTCGGAAGCGGGCTGAATCTCGAAGTCTTTGCGCTCGTGGCCAGCGGGACGGACGTATTCGCCGGCGGGCCGTTTTCCGTAGCCGGCGACAAATCGTCCATCGCCATCGCGAGATGGAATGCGTCGACGTTCGCAGCGTGCGGCAACGGGACCGTCGATGCCGGCGAGCAGTGCGATGACGGAAACACCGCGGCGAACGACTGCTGCTCGCCGGAATGCTGGTTCGAAGACCCGTTCGGATCGTGCCGGACCGAAGCCGGTCCGTGCGATGCCGCCGAACACTGCACCGGCAGCGCCTCGACGTGTCCGGCCGACGCGAAGAGCGCGCAGCGCTGCCGCCGCGCGGCGGGCGTCTGCGACGCCGCCGACTTCTGCAGCGGCGCAGCGAACACGTGTCCGGCCGATGCAAAGCTCACGACGGCTTGCCGGTCGGCGGCCGGCATCTGCGATGCGGTCGAAGTCTGCAGCGGCGCGTCGAACGACTGCCCCGCCGACCTGCGCGGTACGTTCGTGTGCCGGCCGGCAGCCGGAGTCTGCGATACGGCCGAGTCCTGCGACGGCACCAGCCTCGCGTGCCCGTCCGATGCAAAGCTCGCAAGCGTCTGCCGCGCATCGGCCGGTGTCTGCGATCTGCCGGAGTCCTGCGACGGCGTCGCGAACGTCTGTCCGGCAGACACGAAATCGACGGCCGTCTGCCGCGCTTCCGCGGGCGTGTGCGACCTGGCCGAAGTCTGCAGCGGCGCCGGCGACGCGTGCCCGATCGACGCGAAGAGCACGGGAACCTGCCGTGCGTCGGCCGGAGTCTGCGACGTCGCCGAAACCTGTGACGGCGCGGCCAACACGTGTCCGACAGACGCAAAGTCGACGTCGACGTGCCGCGGTTCCGCCGGCGTCTGCGATCTCGCCGAGGTCTGCAGCGGCGCAAGCAACTCGTGTCCGCCCGACGCGAAGTCGACCTCGATCTGCCGCGCATCCACCGGTGCCTGTGATCTGCCGGAGTCCTGCGACGGCGTCGCGATCTCGTGTCCGGCCGATGCGAAATCGACGGCGATCTGCCGCGCTTCGTCCGGCGTCTGCGATCTGGCCGAAGCCTGCAGCGGCGCCGGCAATACCTGCCCCGCCGATGCAAAGAGCACAGCGACATGCCGTGCATCGGGCGGCGTCTGCGACCTGGCCGAAGTCTGCAACGGGACAGGCGACACATGTCCCGCCGACGCGAAAAGCACGGCAACGTGCCGCCCTTCCGCCGGCGTCTGCGACGCCGCGGAAGCATGCGACGGAACCGGTCTCGCGTGCCCTTCGGACGCGAAGCTTGCTACCACGTGCCGCGCATCCGCCGGTGTCTGTGATCTGCCGGAGTCCTGCGACGGCGTCGCGAGCTCGTGCCCGGCCGATGCGAAATCGACGGCGATCTGCCGCGCTTCGTCCGGCGTCTGCGATCTGGCCGAAGCCTGCGGCGGCGCCGCCAACACCTGCCCGGCCGATGCAAAGAGCACAGCGACCTGCCGCGCATCGGCCGGCGTCTGCGACATCTCCGAGACCTGCGACGGCGCGGCCAACACGTGTCCGCCCGACGCAAAGTCGACGTCGACGTGCCGCGGTTCCGCCGGCGTGTGCGATCTGGCGGAGGTCTGCAGCGGCGCAAGCAACACCTGTCCGCCCGACGCGAAGTCGACCTCGATCTGCCGCGCTTCCGCCGGTGTCTGCGATCTCGCCGAGGTCTGCAGCGGCGCCGCCGATGCATGCCCTGCCGACGCCAGGCGGACGACGCCATGCCGCGCAGCAACCGGAGAGTGCGACCTCGTCGAGAGCTGCGACGGCGTCACGAACCAGTGCCCGACCGATGTCGCCGCAGCATTTGGAACCTCGTGCACAGCCGACGCAGCCGCGTGCACCGCAGATCGCTGCGACGGCGCCGGGGTCTGCGAGCATGTCGCCGACGGCAGCGTCTGCGACGACTTCAATCCATGCACGACCGACGCATGCGATTCGTCGAACGGATGCTCGAACGAAGGCATTCCCGTTCCGCCGTCCGGCTGCGGCCTTGCGACGCGCTCCAAGATGATCCTCTCCGACAGCGCGAGCGACGATTCGGACAAGCTCAAGTGGAAGTGGAGTCACGGCGCCGCAATCGGCCACGCCGATCTCGGCCAACCGGACGAGACGACCACCTACGCGCTTTGCATCTACGACAACGAAGCTTCGAGCCCGGTGCTGGTTTCCTCGGTGATCGTCGAGCCTTCCGCCGATTTCTGGAAGAGCGGCGATCCGAGAGGCTGGAGCTACAGCGAGCCGGACGGCATCTCGTCCGGTGTCCGCAAGCTCGGCATCCACGCCGGCATCGCCGGAAAAGCCAAGATCTCGATGACCGCTGCCGGGGTCTCGCTTCCACTGCCGGGCCCCATCGACGCGGACAGCTACTTCGCCGAGCAACCGAGCGTCCTCGTGCAGCTCGTGACCGACGACGGGATGTGCTGGCAGAGTGAATTCTTTCCGGACCGTACGCCGGCCAATGGCGCGACTGCTTTCCGGGCGAGCGTCGACGGACTTCCCTGAGAGCCCGCGGCGCGGGTCGCCGCGACCAGGCTCACAAACGCATGTCGGCTTGCTTCAGCTCTGGCAGGCGACTACTTCCCTTGAACCGGGCTCCCTGAGTGCGTCCGGAAACTCCAGGGAGAATTCCACATGCGAAAAATCTCGATTGCGGTGCTCGGTGCCGCTCTTCTTTTCATCCCGTCCGCCACGGTTCACGCAGGCTCGGTCGCGAGCGCGGCAAAAAAAGGAGCCGCGGTCGGCCTCGCGAACGTCAGCCTGTTTGCAGGAACAATCGCTTCGAAAGGCGGTAAGGGGACGACCGATGTCACCATTACCAGCTTCAGCCCGGGTTTCGTAGATCTGAAGTTCACCGGAAAGTATCCCGACGACATCACGCCGGGCAACGTCATTCTCCAGAGCACGGCGCAGAGCGCGAATTACAGCGTGACGAACGGATTCGTCTCGTCGGCATCGCCGACCGAGATCGACGTGACGATCTACGAATGGTCGTCGGACACTCTGAACAATCAGACCGACAACGTTTTTATCGCGCTTTTCATCGGCGGCTGATCTACGCGGATGCCAGCGAGGCTTCGCCCGGGCCGATCGCGTAAAGCGTGACCGGCTCGCGGCGGCCGCGCAGCGCGATGGATTCGGTGCGCCGCACCGGAGCCTCGAGCCCTCCCTGCCTCGCGAGCAGGAACGTCTCGGCCGATGCGACCACGCCGCCGTAATCCTTGGCGGCCTGCTGCAGCCGCGCCGCGACGTTGACGGTGTCGCCGACCACCGTGTACTCGTGCCGGTCGAACGATCCGATCACGCCGGCAACGACTTCGCCGCTGTGCACGGCGATCGTCACGGCAAGCTCCTCGTTGCCTTCCGCGCGCCGGCGCGCGTTGACGTCCTTCAGTTTCTCCTCGAGCCCGAGCGCGCAGCGAAGGCCCGCCACCGCCGCTCGCCGCACGTTCTCGACGCTGCGGTCTTCGTCGAGCAGCCCGAACACGACGAGCGCGGCGTCGCCGATGAATTTGTCGACGAGGCCTCCGCATTCGCGCACCCACGCGGTCGTCACCGTGAAGAATTCGTTGAGCGTCGCGACCGCTTCCTCGGCGCCGTGCGATTCGGTGAACGCGGTAAAGCCGCGCAGGTCGCAGAACAGCACGGTCGCCTCGCGAAGCTCGCCGCCCTGCCCGACGTTGCTGCTCAGCAGGCGGTCGCGCACGCTGGGCTCCACGACGCGGCCGAACGACTGGAGAATGCGCTCGCGGTCGCGCAGCGCCGCGACCATCTGGTTGACGCCGTCTTCGAGCACGCCGATCTCGTCGGCCGAGTCCACGCGGACGCGAACCTCGAGATCGCCGCGCTGCACGCGCTTGAGGGCCGCCGCCGCTTCCTCGATCGACTGCGTCACGGTGCGCGTGACGAGGATCGCGAGCACGCCGCCGACCAGCACGTAGACGACGAACGTCGCTTCGCTTGCCGTGGCGAGCTCGCGCAGCAGCGTAACGGCCTCCAGGCCGTGCTCGATACGGTATTGGGCGGTCTGATGCAGGCCGAGGTCCAGACGGGCCTGAGCAGCCCGCGTAAGGCCGAGCATCACGAACATCGGGATGAACGACAGCGCGAGCAGCAGCTGGAAGAAGCGGCCGCGTACGCCGAGCGCGACTGCGCCGCGGACACCGGCGAGGCCGCCCTCCGGAAAGACCTTCGGATAGACCATCGCACGGTAGACGCGATCGACGAGAAAGTACGAGATCGTCGCGGCGAGGTAACCGTTGATGAGCGGCGTCAGGATGTGCTGCGACGCGAGCTCCGGCGCCCACCGGTGGAACCTTCCGAGCGTGATTCCGATGAACAAGGGGATCCCGGCGAACCAAGCGAGAAAACCCGACAGCGCATACATCAGCGGCGCGCTGATCACGCGGCGCTGGACGAGCGCCGGAGCCGGCTGCACGGCGCCCGCTTCGAACCACGACAGGACGGGCCGCAGGTACCAGTACAGGAAAGCGATGACGCTCGGGTAAGCGATGCCCTGCCAGTAACGCACGTACAGCAGGCTGTGCGCGCGCACCTCCTCGGCAAAACCGCTGACGCGCGACATCACCGCGATCGACTCTTCGGCGGCGAGCCCGGCAACGCGATTGGCGATCATCGCGATCGCGAACGACAGCCAGAACCACAGCGGCGGATTGGGAAAGCGGCGCAGGCTCATGGCAGCCGCAGCGTGACGTCGCCTTCGCACGCGTTGATCTCGATGACGCCTGCCCGGCCCATGCGAAGCCCGCGGCCGTCCGAGCTCGCACCGCTTCGCACGTCGAAGCGGTAACCGTGCCACGGGCAGACGGCTTCGCACCCGGGCCCGGCCGCAAGCGGACCGCCGAAATGCGGGCAGCGGGTATCGTACGCCACGAGGCGACCGTCGATGCTGACGACGCGCAGGCGTCGTCCGGAAAGCTCGACGTCGAGCGGAAGCCGATGCGCGAGCTCGCGTACGCGGCCGAGGGAAACCGTCTTGTCGGCGGCCTGATCGAGCGCGCCCGGCACATGCTGGCTCGCATCGAGCACACGCTGGCGCTCGCGCATCATCGCTTCGTCCTGGTCCCACAGCTCGACGTAAAGCGTGCGATAGAGCTCGCCGATCGAAGCTTTCGATTCGTCGGCAGCCCACGGAAGGTGGAATTCGACGACGATGCCGGTCGCCTCGGGGCCGCGCGGAAAAAGCCGCGTCAGGATTTCCGTTCCCGCTCCGGCGCCCGAGACGGTGCGCGACCAGTAGCACAGACCGGCACGATCGAGCCGCACGTCGATCTCCGCGCCTTTTCCCGGCGCACCAGGCAGACCGATCTCGGCTCGCCATCCATCGTCGTTGTGCGCGAGCAGCGAGATGCTCGAGAACGCCTGCGAATGCAGATGCGGAAGATGCTCCCAGTCGAGCACGTTCTCCCAGATGCGTTCGAGCGATACCGGAAGCTCGCGCTCGTAGACTGCTGCCGGCGAGCTCATCGCGAACGCCCTCGCGCGGCTTCGGCGCCAGCCAGCGGCGGGCGCAGGCCGTTTCGTTCCATGACCGCCCGCGCGCGCGACGGGAAATCGCTCATCAGCCCGTCGACGCCGAGATCGAGAAGCCGCTCCATCTCGGCCTCGTCGTTGATCGTCCAGACGTGCACTTCCATGCCGAGCGCGTGTGCAGCGCGAAGGAACGCCGGAGAGACGACCTCGATTCCCTCGTGCTCGGGCGGAACCTGGAGCGCCTTTCCCGGCGGCACGTACCCGTCGAACGATCCGTTCATGCAGCATCCGTAGAACTCGAGAACCTCGTCCGCCGAAAGGCTCGTCACCGCGCCGGGCGCGACCTCGCGAATGCGCTTGACGATCGCGTCTTCGAACGCTGCGCTGAGCACGCGATCCCTCGCGTCGTAGCGGTCGAGCAGATCGAAGTACCGTTCGATCGTGCTTCCGTCGTCGGACTTGATCTCGATGTTGAGCGGCGTGTGCCGAAACTCCTCGAGCACCTCGGCAAGCGCCGGAATACGGACGTTGCGACCGCGCCATGGATGGTCGCCGTGCTCGTCGACGAAGTGGTACCCGGCGTCGAGGCGCCGGAGGTCGTCGCTGTGCCACGCGGCGATCGGGCCGCTGCCGTCGGTCGTGCGGCCGAGATCACTGTCGTGGAAGACGACGATCTCGCCGTCGAGCGTCGAGTGCACGTCGAGCTCGAGACGATCGGCACCGGCGGCGAGCCCCTCGGCGAACGCTTCGATCGTATTCTCGGGCGCAACGCCGGACGCGCCGCGATGTGCGAAAAGGCGAGGACGAGGACCGTCGAACCAGGACACGCGGCGAGGGTAACCTTCCCCGCGTGCTCGCGAAAGCACGGGCGAGCGGGCGGCCGTCACCCTGTGGCCCGCATCGCGGCTGCAGTCTTACTGAGGCGCCGCGACCTGCTCTTTGGCCCAGCGATAGTCGGCCTTTCCGCTCGGGCTGCGCAGGATCTCGTCGCGGAATACGAACGCCTTCGGAAGCTTGTAGCGCGCGAGCCTCTTGGCGGCCTCGTCGAGCAGCGATTTTTCGCTCGCGGCGACCCCGCCGCGCAGCGCGACGACTGCAACCACTTCCTGCCCCCAGCGCTCGCTCGGCCTTCCACAGACGACGACGTCGTAGACGGCGGGATGGTGCTTGAGGGCCTGCTCGACCTCTTCGGCGAAGATCTTCTCGCCGCCGGAGTTGATCGTGACCGAATCGCGCCCGAGCACTTCGATGAGCCCGCTCTCGAGATGGCGCGCACGGTCGCCGGGAACCGAGTAGCGAACGCCGTCGAGAGTCGGGAACGTTCGTTCGGTCTTGGCGCGGTCGCCGAGGTATCCGAGCGGAACGCGGCCGGCCTTGGCGAACCATCCGATGCCTTCGTGGCCGGGCGCGAGCACTGCCGTGAGATCGTCCGACAGCACGCAGTTGCCGGGCTGCGGCATGAAGCTCCCGGTCGACGTGCCGGTGCTCTTCGAGCTGAGGTTCGACGCCTGCGCACCGCTTTCGGACGAGCCGATGCCGTCGTAGATCATCACGTCGGGCAGCTTGTCGAGAATCTCTTCCTTGATGCCCACGTTGAGCACTGCGCCGCCGCTCGCGACCAGCATCAGGCTCGACAGGTCGTAGGATTTCTTTTCGAGCTGGTCGAGCAGCGGCCGCGCAAACGCGTCGCCGACGATCAGCAGCGCCTGCACCTTCTCGCTCGCGATCGTGCTCCAGATGTCGTCCGGATCGAGCTTCTTGGTGTCGTCCTGGATCACGATCGTGCCGCCGGCGTTCATCGAGTTGAACGCGACCCAGTGCGCCGCGCCGTGCATGAACGGAGGCGCCGGAAGCACGCGCTGCCCTGCGCCGGCCATCGAGAGAATCGACTCCCACGACTCGTGCTCGCCATAGCCGGGAACCGATCCGCCGAGCGCGGCAAAGTAGATGTCCGACTGCCGCCACAGGACGCCTTTCGGCATTCCGGTCGTGCCGCCTGTGTAGAGCACGTACAGGTCGTCGGGCGACGGAGTGACCGCCGGTTTGTCGGCCGATGCAGACTGCAGAGCTGCTTCGTAATCGACGGCGCCCGGAAGAAGCGCGTTGCCGCTTTCGTCGGCCACCTGGATCAGCGTCGTCAGGCCGGGAAGCTCCGGCAGCACGGCGTCGAGCGTCGGCGCCATCGCGGCGTGGTAGATGATCGCTTCCGCCCTCGCATCGCGCAGCAGGTAGAGCAGCTCTTCGGCGACGTAGCGGTAGTTGACGTTGAGCGGAGCAACGCGTGCCTTGAAGGATCCGAGCATCCCTTCGAGGTACTCGTTGCAGTTGAACAGATAGAGCGCGACATGCGACTGGCCGGACTCCCAACCCGCCAGCGCGGAGCGCTCCTTCCGGATGCCGAGGTCGCGGCCGATCAGATAATTGGCAAGGCGTCGCGTGCGCTCGGTGACTTCGGTGTAGGTCAGTCTTCGATCGCGCCAGACGATGCATTCATGGTCCGGGATGACGCCGGCGACGGCTTCGTGAACCTCGGCAAGATTGAATTCCATCCGCGCGAGTTAGCGGTCGGCCTGGTCCAAGTCCAGTAGATTGACGCAGTCGGGTCATCTCCGAACGGAAATTTCCGTCACGGTGCGGTCAAGCCATTGATCTGGCGGGTGCTGCGCGCGCACCATCGAATCAGCATGGAGGTCACTATGAGAGCGACAATGTCTTCTTCCAACATCGGAATGCAGCATCACGATGACCACGCGACGGCCCATCTCGTGGAGCGGACACTGGTGCACACGATGGCGACCGTCGTTGGAATATTCTTCGTGTTCCTCGCGTTCGGCGGCTTCGTCTATCCCGATTATCTCGGAATGCACCTGAACACGACGCATTCGCTGATTCACCTCGTCTCGGGCGCAGCGGCGATGTACTTCGGGCTTTTCGGTACGACGTCGGGAGCCAGCCTGTTCTGCGTGACGATGGGCGCGATTTACGGAGCGCTGGCGCTCGCAGGATTCGCATTCGGCGCGCCGGGCGAGCCCACGCTCGGCGGGACGCTGCACATCATGGATACGCAGCTGATCAGGATCATTCCGGGCACGCTCGAGCTCGGTGCGAGCGATCACGTGCTTCATCTGCTTCTCGGAGCAGTCTTCATCGTCAGCGGCTTCCTCGGCTGGCTCGGTACGGACGAAGAGCATCCCTGACCTTGCAGCGGCAAGCCTTCTCGATCGGAAGATCCGCAGGTGACGGATCTTCCGATCCTCGTCAGTAGCAGCTCAGATCCACGGATTCAGTAGTAACGCAGCTCCACGCGGTTGCCGTCGGGATCGCGAACGTAGATCGATGTGCCGTCTCCGCGCGCGCCCGAAAGCGTCATCGGGCCGGCTTCGATTGCCACTCCTGCCGCATCGAGCCGGCCGAGCAGCGGCTCCCAGTCGGCCTCCTCGAGCGCAAGGCAGAAATGGTTCAGGTTCGGGTACGTGCGGGCGGCAGCGTCACCGTTGTCCCACAGCGCAGGAGGCAGCAGGTCGATCAGCGCGCTTTCGCTGATGCGGGCGCACGGAAAAAGCGCGGCACCGGAGCGGAACTCGTCCACGCGGTGCGGCGCGAGCCCGATCACGTCGAGATAAAAGCCGAGCATCGCATCCATGTCGCGAACGGCGAGAACGATGTGGTCGAGGTCGAGCTTCATCACAGTTCTCCTTCTCGCACCCGCGCCGGTCCGCTGGCGACGCGGACCGCGGGTTTCGACGGCAGATTCTTCCGGACGGGCCGGTGCTTCAAGCGATGCGCGCCACACGTCTCGCTCGGTGCTCGCGCGCATAGTATGCAGGCCGCTTGCGGCATCCCGCGACCTCCACACGCTCGGCGGCACTCGCGAAGCTGCGCCGATTGGCCCCCTGGCTGATCGCGGCTCTTTTTGCCGCGTTCCTGTGCGCCGTGACCGCGCATCACGAGATGTGGCGCGACGAGATCCAGGCGTGGCTGTTCGCGCGCGACTCGGCAACGCCGCTGCAGATGCTCGCGGCCATGCGTCACGAGGGCCACCCGCCGCTCTGGCACCTGCTGCTGTGGCCGCTCGCGCATGTGACGAAGAATCCGGTGGCGATGCAGGTGCTCCATGTCGCGCTCGCTGCGGGATCGGGGCTTCTCGTCTTCCGCTTCTCACCGTTTTCGTGGCCGGTGCGGCTGCTGCTGATGGCCGGATACTTCTTTTCGTACGAATGGGCGGCGATCTCGCGAAATTATGCGATCGCGGCGGTTCTCGTGTTCGGCATCTGCGTGCTCTACGAGCAACGTCGCGAGCGTCCCGTCGCCATCGGCCTGCTGCTCACTCTGCTCGCGCTGACGCACGCGTCGGGCCTGATCATTGCAATCGCGATCGCGGCCACGCTCTCGCTCGAGGTTGCCGTTTCGTTTGTGCGCCGGGCAGGCGCCGAGATCCGTCTCGGCCGCTTCGCCGCTGCAATGGCCCTGGCGCTTCTCGGAATGCTGGCGGCAGTCCGGCAGGCTTCGCCACCGCCCGATGCGGCATTTGCGCACCCTGCGCACCTGTACTTCCACGCCGAGGACGCCGTGAAGCTGTCCGGCGCCGTCATCGACGGCTATCTGCCGGTACCGATCGACCGGCTGACGTTCTGGAATACGAACCGTTTTCTCGGCCAGCGCGCGCCGACGCTGCTTCCGGCGCGGATCGATGAGCGCTACCGCATTCCGGTTGCAGTGACGCTGATCGCCTTCGGAGCGCTGCTGCTCGCGACACGGCCATGGATGCTGATCCCGTTCGCGCTTGCGACCGCCGCGCAGCTTGCGCTCACGCATCTCTATTTCTTCGGCAGCGTGCGGCATCACGGGTTTCTGTTCCTGATCCTCGTCGCGGCGCTGTGGATGTCGTTCGCACACGCGCCGGCAGAAATGAACACGGCGGGCGGTGGCTGGTCCGGAAAGACGATCTCGTTCGTCGATCGCCATCGAATGAAAGCGTTCGCCGTGCTTCTCGCGATCCATGTCTGGGCGACCACGATCGCGATCCGCATCGACTGGACGCGGCCGTTCTCGCAGGGTCGTGCGGCTGCTCAGTGGATCGACCGGAACATTCCCGACAAGGACGCCGTCGTGTTCGTCGGCCTGCGCTCGCCGGTGGCGTCAACGGTCGTCGGATACCTCGAGCTCGATCGCATGTACTACCCGGACCGGTCCGAGTTCGGTTCGTACATCATCTACGACACGCGGCGCCTTCATCACCACGCGGACCAGGTTGGAAACGAGGTCTTCGAGCTCATGGAAACGCTCCACAAGCCGGCCGTGCTGGTGCTGTCTCGTCCGCTCGAGAAGAATGCCGGATTCGGATCGCGGGCGCTGTTCCTCACAAGCTTCGAGCGCGCTATCCAGCCGGACGAGCATTTCTGGATCTACGCAGTCGATCCGCATCCTGGTCGCAGCGGCGCGCCAAATCCCGCTCTCGGCAGCGAACGCCGCGAAATCAACGCTCTAGCCGGACGTTAGTGCCGGCGGCAACGACGGCCCCAAAAAAACTTCGTTTTTCGTACCGCATACTTTGACTTCCGAACCACCGGGGGCGTACAAGCCGGCGTGGTCGATTTTCGCTATGCGCAGTTCTGCCCGCTGACTCGCGCAGTCGAAATTCTCGGCGAACGCTGGACGATCCTGATCCTGCGCGAGCTGTTCCTCGGTCCCAAGCGCTTCAGCGACCTCAAATCGGCCTTGAACGGCGTCAGCCCGAGCGTGCTTGCCGACCGCCTCGCCCGCCTCGAAGAGAGGAACATCGTATCCAGGCGCGAGCTGCCGCCGCCGGCCGCATCGATCGTCTACGAGCTCGACGAAGCGGGCCGCGCGCTGCGCCCCCTGCTCGCCGAGATGACGCGCTGGGGCGTTCGCTTCATGGGCGCACCGGATCCCGCCGATTCGTTCCGTCCCGAGTGGCTGCTGCTCGGTCTTCAGGTGTTTGCGCGCACGCGTTCGATCGACCCTGCGAACGCGCGGGTTCCGACCGATGCGCTTCGCGCGCAGCCTCCGACCGATGCGCTTCGCGCGCAGCTTCCGACCGATGCGCTGCGCGCGCATCTTCCGACCGATGCGCTGCGCGCGCATCTTCACATCGAAGGCGGGGTCGACTCGGTCGACATCTTTGTTACCGCGGGACCGGGCGGGACGGTGGTGTCGCGTACACCTCTATCGTGCGACGTGCGCATCAGCGCGCCGCCGATGGACATGCTGATGTTTGCGAGCGGCCTCTTGATGCCCGGCGAGCCCGGTACGCCGCAGACGTTTCGTTTCGAGGGCGACATCGACGTCGTCCGCAGAATTCCCGCCCTGTTCGATTTCAGCCCGACGCCGGCCGTTCACGAGGACGCAACGAGTCCGACGCCCGACGTCATCGTTTCACCCGCAACCGGCGAAGCCCGCCGCAAGAATGCCGCGAGGAGCGGCAGAACACCGACTGCCAGACGCAGCCGCCAAGGAGCAACACGACCATGAGAAAAGTTCACGGAGTAGGAGCATCCCCGTTCGTCCGCAAAGTGCGCGTCGCACTCGCCGAAAAAGGCCTCGACTACGAGCTCGAGCCGGTCTTCCCGTTCGGCGTGAGCGCCGACTTCAAGAAGATCAGCCCGCTAGGAAAGATCCCCGTGCTGCAGGAGGACGACTACTACCTGCCGGACTCGTCGGCGATCCTCGACTACCTCGACGTCGCCTACCCCTCGAAATCCCTCTACCCGAAGGATGCCAAAGAGCGCGGCAAGGCGGTTTTTCTCGAGGAATACGCCGATGGCGGAATCTCGGGCAAGCTGACCGGCGTGATTTTCTTCCAGAGGATCGTCGGACCGCGGTTCCTCGGCCAGCCGACCGACGAGGCGGCCATACAAAAGGCCATCGACGAAGATGTTCCGGTTGTGTTCGACTACCTCGAAGGTCAGCTCGCCGGCGGCAAGCAGTACCTCGTCAACGGAGAAATGACCGTTGCCGATATCGCCGTGGCGAGTCAGTTCGTGAACCTCGCGCATGCGAATTTCACGGTAGACAAAGATCGCTGGCCGAACCTGGCCGCGTATGTCGACCGCATGATGTCGCGCCCGTCGTTCGCGAATCTGATCACCGAAGAGAAAGCGCTCTTCGGCGGCTGAGCGTCTCCCGGAACGTTGCGGCGTGGCCTCCTCCTCGCCGCAGCGTTTCGACCGGCGGGCGCGGCTCTGGGCGGCCGCGCCCGCCACGTCGGATCCTACTCCGGTACGATCCGGTACACCCTGCCGTTGTCCTCCAGGATGTAGAGCTCGCCGCGCGCATCCTGGCCGAATGAGATCACGCTGGAAATGCTTGCACCCGCCGATTCGATGTCCGACGTGCGGTTCTGTGCATTAGTCGCAACGCCGCCGGGCAGCTCAATCGTGCGGATGAAATTGCCGCAGTAATCGCCGTAGAAATACGTTCCGGCAAGATCCGGAAGCGCGCAGCCGCGATAGACGAACCCTCCGGTGATCGAACAGCCCGCGGCGTGCGTGTACTCGAGCACCGGCATCGTGAAGCCCGTCGGCGGCGACGGACACATCGGGGCCGGATCGGGCTCGTAGCACATCGTGCCTTCGAAGATGTCCCAGCCGTAGTTCTCGCCACCGGTGCTGCTGGCGCTCTGGAAATCGATCTCTTCGCGCGTGTCCTGTCCGACGTCGCCGATCACGAGATCGCCGGTTGCGCGGTCGAACGAGAAGCGCCACGGATTGCGCGTCCCTTTTGCCCAGACGAGCTCGATCGGCGCACCGACGGAATAGTGGGGATTGGTCGTCGGCACCGCGTAATAGGGTGCAGTCGACACGTCGACGTCCATGCGCAGGATCTTTCCGAGCAGCTCGCCGTCGTCCTGCGCGTTTTCCCACGGATCGCCGCCGCCGCCGCCGTCACCCATTCCAATATAAAGATAGCCGTCCGCGCCGAATGCGATCTGTCCGCCGTTGTGATTGCTCGCCGGCTGCGTGATCACGAGCAGGATCTTCGCCGTCGATTCGTCGGCCACGTTGTGGTCGCCGATGCTCGCTTCGTAGCGCGCAATCGTCGTGTCGCCGGCGTTGTTCGTGTAGTTCACGTAGAAACGCCGGTTGGTGTCGTAGGCCGGGTCGAACGCCATGCTGAGCAGCCCGCGCTCGCCGTCGGTCGTGGTCAGGTCCTGGATGTCGAGGAACGGTGTCGAAAGGATCGTATCGTCGGCAAGGTTCACGATGCGGATCCGGCCAGCGCGCTCGACGACGAAAAGCCGCAGCGGATCGAGCGGCGCCGCGGTGGCATAGATCGGTTCGTTGAAATCCGCGCTGACGAGTACGGCATCGAGCGCGGTGCCGGATGTGCTCGGCACGCCGTCGCACAGCGCGGACGCGTCTTCGAGCAGGCACGACGCCGAGCATCCGTCGCCGTCCGCGGCTCCGCCGTCGTCGCACTCCTCGGGATATTCGGCCGTTCCGTTTCCGCAGGCCGGCGGAACCACGCAGATGCACTGCACCGAACATTGCCCCGGGCACGCGCCGTCGTCCTCCGGTTCGCACTGCTGGGTCGGACCGGTGATTGCGTCGCCGCAGACCGGCGACAGCTCCGCCACGCGCGCGTGCGCACCGCTGGTCGCCAGATCGTCGATCGCGCCGGCGTCGCCGGTTGCCGTGCAGCCGCCGGCGTCGTCCGCCTTGGTGTACTTTGCGAACAGCTTGTCTTCGGAATGCACGATGCAATCCGGGTCGGGGCCTTCACTGCCGTTTGCACCTTTCGAGTAGCACGCGAGCAGCGCGGCGTAGTGCTTGCCGGCGGATTTCATCTTGGAGGCGGCACACTGGCGTGCGTCGTCATTCGGATCGGGGGCGAGCGCGGCAAGCACCGCGTCGACGTCGCCGGATACTGCGCCTTCGATTGCGCCGGCATCCATGCCCGTCACACAGCCTCCGGCGTCGTCGGCTTTCTGGATTGCGCCGTCCAGCTTGTCGGCCGCTTTCGCCGTGCACAGCGGATCGACAGCCTCGTCGCGCCGTGTCGCAGCGGCATTGCAGAAAAGCAGGGCCTGCCCGTAGCGGCCCGCAGCTTTCATCTTGGCTGCGCCGCAGCGATCGGCAGCCTCGTCGGCGCGCACAGACGTCGAGGCCAGCAGCGCCGCGGAAAAAACAGCCGTCGCAATCACAGTGCGCTTCATTCGATGTCCCCCCGATCTATTCCCATCATGGTCCTCGCTCGCGATCTGCCGGAAAGTATCGTCGCCAACGAGGACGGTACCTGAGCCCGATCTCGACATGATAGGCACCACGCACGGCCTCAGCCAGACGATTCCTCGCTTCGACTCGATCGTATGCTAAGGAGTCGAGGCGGGCTCCGAGGAAAATGCCAGGGAGTCCGACAGGACTGCGGAGGAATTCAGAAATCGCATGCCCGATGACGTCTTTCTGACCGGCGCAACCGGTCTTCTGGGAAACGCGATCGCGCGAGTGCTCGTCTCGCAGGGACGAAAGGTCCGTGCGCTCGTCCGTAACACGCATAAAGCGAAAGACATCGTCCCTGCGGCATGCGAGCTGGTCGCCGGCGACATCACCGATGCGGCGTCGGTCGTCGCCGGTGCGCGTGGCACGAGCGTCGTCTATCACGCGGCCGGCCTGCCCGAGCAGTGGCTTGCCGACGTGCGCGATTTCGATCGCGTCAATGTCGACGGAACCCGCAACGTCGTTTCCGCTGCCGAGACCATCGGAGCAACGCGGTTCGTCTACGCAAGCACGATCGACGTGTTCCGTTTCTCGCCGCCCGGAATTCCGTTCGACGAAAGCGAGCTCGATCCCGTTCCGAAGGCGACAGCGTACGAGCGTTCCAAGCAGGCTGCCGACAGGCTCGTCGCTGCAGCGGTTGCCACGGGTCTGCCGGCCGTCTTCCTTCATCCGTCGGGAATTTACGGTCCCGGCCCGCTGACGTCGCCGGGAACGAATCATCTGATCGCCGACCTGGTGCGCGGGAAAGTTCCGATGCTGCTTCCAGGCGCGATCCCGGTCGTCTATTCCGACGACGTCGCGCTCGGCCACGTGCTTGCGGAAACGAAAGCTGCCGTCGGTGCACGCTACATCCTCAGCGAATCGACGCATTCGCTGACGGCGATTGCCGAAGCCGTGCGCGCCGCGACGAGCGCGAACGGAAAGCCAAGCAAGGTTCCGCCGGTCATGCCGATCGCGATCGCGAAAGTCGTTGCGTCGGTCGGCGAATTCGTCTCCGGATTCACCAAAAAGCCGCCGCTGCTCCCCAAAGGGCAGCTCGAGTTTCTTCAATACGGCGCGATGCCGTCGGGTGCGAAAGCGATGCGCGAGCTCGACTGGAAACCGCGATCGTTCGAACAGGGGGTCGCCCAGACGCTCGCGTTTCTGCGCGAGCACGGCCGCATCTGAAACGGCGCGCAGAACGCCGGCAACAGCAGGAAGCGAAGATGGGAATCGTCGAGAACAAACAGGTCGTACGAAGCTATTTCGACGCGGTGAACGGGGGCGACATGGCGACGATCACGGCGCTGCTCGACGACGATGCGTCGTTCTGGGTGCCGCCGTCGCTTCCCGACGGCGTCGAGTTCCGCGGCAAGGCGATGGTGCTCAAGCTGTTCACGCAATCGGTCGGTCTTTACGATCCGGACGCGGGTCTTCGCGTCGAGATCCAGTTACTGACCGCAGAAGAAGACCGCGTTGCGGCCGAGCTCATCATTCGCGGAAAGGCAGCGGCCGACGGACGCGACTACGAGAACTGGTATCATTTCCTGTTCCGCATCCGGGACGGGCACATCGTGGAGATCCGCGAGCATCTCGATTCGCTCTACGCATACCGCACACTGTTCATTCCGGCCGGAATCACCGAACGCAGCCACTGTCGCTGGCTGCCGTAAGACCGCTTTCTAGGGCGGCGGCATCAACCTGACCGGCGGTAACGTCGGAGGCACGTCGACGGGCGGCAGCGGCGGCCCCTCGAACTGCGGCTCGTGCTGCACGGGCGGAGTTGCCGGCGGCGGCTTCAGCGGCTTTGCCGTCGGAGCGGCCGGTTTGACCGCGGGAGCGACCGGCTTTGCGGCCGGCACAACCGGCTTCACAGCGGGCGCAGAACCGGGAGGCTTGAGAGGCGCAGACGTCGTCGACTTCGCTTTCGATGGCGGCACGATCGGTGCGAGCTGCCGGTTGGCCGGACCTTGCGGCGCAGGCGGTCTCAGCGGAATGAGCTCGTCGGTTCGCGGCTCGCCCACTCCGTCTGAAACCGGCGGCGCGGGCCGTAATTCCACTCGCGGTGCCGGTGCTGGTTCGACTCGCGGTACGAGTCGCGGCTCGGGCCTCGCTTCTGCCTGCGGTACCGGACGGGGCTTCTCCGGTGCAGGAATTCGTTCGAGCTTCGGAGGCGGTGCTGTCACGGGCTCTTCGACCGGCTTTGCAGCGGCCACAGCAGCGGTGCGCGGTCGCGGAAGCGAGTTCAGGAACGACCACGCCGACTTCGGAACGCTGGTCACCTTGTGGTCGAACAGCACGCCCGCCGGCGAATACGCCTGGCCGTAGTACGCGTCGGTGTCCTCGCGATGAACGCCGATGTAGCTGCCGGCCAGCGAGATGCCGGCGAACAGTCCGCGCGAGCGCGCGTACGAATAAATCTCGGCTGTAAACTGTGCGTCGGTTGCCGCTTCGGTCTCTCGGCCGACCGGTCCGGCGGCGATCCCCGCATCGCCCGAGAGCTTGACCTTGTTCGACAGCAGCGAGCGCACGCTGCCGGTCGTCATGAAGAACAGCACGACGTCGGTCGAGCTCGCACCGAACTGCAGGCCGAAGCTTCCTCCGGTCATCATCACGATGACCGGCGGGCTCCATTCTCCTGTCTTCGAGCGGCAGCTGAGGACGCCCTTGCCGTAGCGTCCGCCGAAGAACCACGCGGCTTTGAGCACATTCGGAATGACCGCGACGCACCGGCTGCGCGCGAACAGCTCGGCGGGAATTCTCTTGTCGGGCATCTCGCGCAGCTCGCGGAATGCGACACCGGCGCGCCGTACGCGATCGTCGAGCTCGTCGCGCGGTGTTGCGGCCCGCGACCGTGAAACGCAAAGAAGCGCGACCGCAACGGTCACCAGCAGAAAACAGAGACGATGGCGTCGCAGGATCAGGGGCATCGCAACCTCTACGGAAAAAATGGGAGGGAACGCCGGTGATTATAACGCCGGCTTCCGGCGGCGAGGAAGACCGTCCGGTGCAGATTCGAAAACAGCCTGTTCAAGCCCGAACACTTCTCCCACCCGTGCGAGGAAGACGTCCTTGGAAACCACATCCTCGACGTTGAGCTGGCCATCGAGGAACAGCGATGCGAGCCCGTGCACGAGCGCCCAGGCCCGCATTGCACGCAGCTCGATGTCCTCGCTGCGGAACACTCCCGCATCGGCACAGTACGTCAGCGTGGCACGAAGGCCGTCATATGCGCCGCGTGCCGTGCGATACAGATCTTCGTGAATCCGCTTGTCCGCGAGCTCGGGGCCGAACATCACGCGATACTGCGCGGGATTGTCGACGGCGAAGCGAACGTAGGCGAGGCCGTGCGCGACAAAGCGCTGAATCGGATCGTCGCCTGCCCGGTCGACCGCTTCCTCACTGGCCCGCTGCAGCGCCGCGAAGCCGTCGGCGGCTACGGCGGCAAGCAGCGCACGTTTGTCGGCAAAGTGCCGGTACGGTGCGGCCACCGAAACGCCGGCGCGCCGGGCCGCCCCGCGCAGCGTCAGATGCGACGGGCCGCCTTCGGCCAGCAGCTCGAGCGCGCCTTCGAGCAGCGCGCGGCGCAGATCTCCATGGTGATATGCCATCGTCTCGTCTGCGGCCGTCTATCCCGGAAAATGAAACGGGGGGAGCGTAAACGCTCCCCCCGTTCTCGATCCATTCGGCTTCCGTCCCGCGGCGAGCCGGACGCGCCGCAGCCCGACGCGTGCTACTTGTGGAAGCCCATCATGAAGCCGAACGTCAGCAGATGCTGGCCGGTCTTGTAGTCATGGGGATCCTCGACGCTCGTATCGTTCGGGCCGGGGCTGTGGCCGTCGGTGATGTTGAAGTACTTGTAATCGAGCCTCAGCAGCAGATCGACGTTGTGCGTGTTGAGCCAGTCGATCGGAAGGTCGTAGAGCAGTCCGCCGCCGCCGGCCACGTCGTTGCCTTCATCGGAGAACGCGGCGCCGAACTGGCCGAAGATGTTGAGGCCGGTGTCGGCTATCGGGAACATCGGCATGATGCCGACGTACAGACCGTCGAAATGCCCGCCGCCGGCCGCCTGGGTCGCGTTGCCGAGGCTCCAGTATTCGAGCTGGATGCCGCCGTACTTGAACAGTCGGGCAAGCACGTAAGCGCTCCATCCGAAGTCGCCGCCCCGGTCGGACTGATCGGCGTAGCCGACGCCGGGCCCGACGTTGATCGAAGGCTTGAATACCTTTTCTTTCTTCTCTTCGACGACCGTGGTCGAGGCCGTCACCGGCGCTGCCGCCGGTCCCTCGTGCACTTCGACTTCCCCCGGAGCCCCCGCGAACGCGATACCGGCCGTCGCGAACGTGCTGGCCACGACCAGTCCGGCGGTCACAGCCATCACCCGGAATCCCGCAATCCTTTTCATATCTGTCAGCCTCCTTCTTCGGTACGCGCCCTTCGTACCTGGTCCTCGTAGTGGGCCTTCTGGCGCCGTTCGGCGACGGGCGCGGGACTGTAAGAGAAGCCCGCAGGCTTCACAATCCCTGCGCTGCGCGCACTGCGCGGCGTTGCACACGATCCCGGTTTGCAGCGCTGCGGCCCCTCCGCTCGCAGCGCGCCGTTACTGGTCAGGCCGGGTCACTTCTTCGCGGATGCTTTTTTCGACGAAGACTTCGCGGATGTCCTCGACGGTGCCTTGGACGCCGCCGCCGGGGCTTTCGCCGAGGCTCTGCCGGCCGCCTTGGCCGAAGCGGCCTTTTTCACCTTCCGCGCGGGCTTGGCCGCGGCGCGACCGGCGGTGGCTTTGCGCGCCTTCGTCTTGCGCTTGCCGCCCTTCGCGCCGGCTTCCAGATAGCGACGAAGCTCGCCGGCAGCCTTCTCGAGCTGAGCGGCGATATTGGTCAATCCCATGAGCAGCTGGCGCAGGGCCGACTCGATGTCCGAAGAGACCTTGGTACCGCCTGCCCTCTTGCGGATGTCGTCACCGAGGGTGCGCGCACCTCGTTCGAGATCTGTGATCATGGAGCGGAGTCGGTCTACAGGTTTGGCTGCCATTGGCTCGTCCTTTTCGGAAGCGTGTTCCGCAGAGTGTCGGGGATTACGGGCCGCGCCCGTCGCGAAGCATTGTGCCCGTCCGGAGGGGGGCGAGTAAAGCAGCACGGCATTTCGCAGTGCGGGCGCCTGGACCGTACCCTCACATAGCGCCGCAGCATGGTGCCCATCCGGCCGATCGGGACACGACCCCGATGCCAATCGGAGCATGAAAGGGCTAGAAGCCAGGGTCGCAAGTGGAGACGCTCGGATTCCATCCTCTGGTGCGGCGCTGGTTCGAATCATCGTTCCGAGCGCCCACAGCCATCCAGCGCGAAGGCTGGCGCAGCATCTCGAGCGGCCGCGATACGCTCATTGCCGCTCCGACCGGCTCCGGAAAGACTCTGGCCGCGTTCCTGTGGTCGCTCGACGAGCTGGTCCGGGAGGCGGCCTCCGGCACTCTCGAGGACGCGATCCACACCGTCTACGTCTCTCCGCTGAAAGCCCTCGGAAACGATATCGAGAAGAACCTGGCGCTGCCGCTGGCCGGAATCCGGACCCTGGCCGACGAGGCCGGCGTCGCGCTCTCCGAGATCCGCGTGGCGGTGCGTACCGGCGATACGTCGCAGCGCGAGCGCCAGGTCCAGCTGCGCCGCCCGCCGCACGTGCTGATCACCACGCCCGAGTCGCTCTACATCCTGCTGACCGCCGCCGGCAGCCGCAGGCTGCTGGCCGGAGCGCGCCGCGTGATCGTCGACGAGATTCACGCCATCGCCCAGGACAAGCGCGGCCTGCACCTCGCGCTGTCGCTCGAGCGCCTCGACGAGAATGCCGGCCGTCCGCTGCCGCGCATCGGCCTTTCGGCTACGCAGAAACCGATCGACGAAGTCGCCCGCCTGCTGGTCGGCAGCGCGCGTCTCGACGACGCCGGAAACGCGCGCTGTGCGATCGTCGACAGTGGTCACCGCAGGCCGCTCGACCTGCGCATCGAGATTCCCGACTTCGAAATCGGCCCGATCGCGAGCCACGAGCTGCACGCGGCGATCCACGACCGCATCGCCACGCTCGCCGGCGAGCACCGCTCGACGATCGTCTTCGTCAACACCAGGCGTCTCGTCGAGCGCGTCGCGCATGCGCTCGGCGAGCGCCTCGGCAAGGACAAGGTCGCCGCACACCACGGCAGCCTTTCGCGCGAAGCGCGTCTCGACGCCGAGCAGAAGCTCAAGTCCGGCGAGGTTCCGGTCGTGGTCGCGACCGCGTCGCTCGAGCTCGGCATCGACGTCGGTCACGTCGACCTCGTCTGCCAGATCGGCGTGCCGCGCGCGATTTCGACGTTTCTCCAGCGCGTCGGCCGTTCCGGTCACTGGCTCGGCGCCGTGCCGCGCGGAATCGTTTTTCCGGTCACGCGCGACGAGCTGCTGCAGGCCGGCGCGATCGTGCGCGCGGTCTACGCCGGAGAGCTCGATGCGCTGAAGATCCCGCCGCCGGCGCGCGACGTGCTCGCGCAGCAGATCGTTGCAAGCGTGGCTGCGAGCGAGATGGACGTGGACCGCATGTTCGATCTCGTCCGGCGCGCATTTCCGTATCGCGAGATTACGCGGGCCGAGTTCGACGCGATCGTCGAGATGCTGTCCGAAGGCGTCTCCAGCCGGCGCGGCCGCCGCGGCGCGCATCTGCACTTCGATCGGGTCAACGGCGTGCTGCGGCCGCGCCGCGGCGCACGGCTTGCCGCGATCACGTCGGGCGGCGCGATTCCCGACACCGCCGACTACGACGTCGTGCTCGAGCCGGAAGGAACGTTCCTCGGCAAGGTCAACGAAGACTTCGCGGTCGAGAGCCTTGCCGGCGACATCTTCCAGCTCGGCAATCATTCGTGGCGCGTAAAGCGCGTCGAGTTCGGCCGCATCCGCGTCGACGACGCCGGCGTGCTGCCGCCGACGATCCCGTTCTGGCTCGGCGAAGGTCCGGGCAGAACCCGTGAGCTGTCGGCCGCCGTCGCCGACCTGCGCGTCGAGATTGCAGCCCGTCGCAGCGACATCGAGGAAGCGACGCGCTGGCTGGTTGCCGAGACCCGCGTCTCGCGCGAAGCCGCCATGCAGATGATCGCGTACGTCAGCGAAGGCATCGCGATGCTCGGCGCGGTTCCGACGCTCGACACCGTCATCGCCGAACGGTTCTTCGACGAAGCCGGCGGCATGCAGCTCGTGATCCACGCGCCGTTCGGCGCGCGCGTCAACCGCGCGCTCGGGCTCGCGCTGCGCAAGCGGTTCTGCGTCTCGTTCGATTTCGAGCTGCAGGCGGCTGCAACCGACGACGGCGTGCTGCTTTCGCTCGGCGAGCAGCACAGCTTCCCGCTCGATTCGGTGTTCTCGTTCGTGCGCTCCAGCACGTTCCGCGACGATCTCGTGCAGGCCGCGCTGCAGTCGCCGATGTTCATGAACCGCTGGCGGTGGAACGCGAGCCGCGCGCTCGTGCTGATGCGCTTCCGCGCCGGCAAGAAGGTGCCGCTCGCGATCCAGCGCATGCAGTCGGAAGACCTGCTGGCCGCCGTGTTCCCCGAATCGACCGGCTGCCAGGACAACCGCATGAACGGGCACATCGACGTGCCCGATCATCCGCTCGTCGCGGAAACCATCGACGATTGCCTGAACGAGGCGATGGATGCCGACGGACTGGCACTGGTGCTCGAGGCGATCGAGAGCGGCCGCATCCGTACGATCGCCGTCGAGACACCGGCGCCGTCGCCGTTCGCGCACGAGATTCTCGGCGCGGGCCCGTACGCGTACCTCGACGATGCTCCGCTCGAGGAACGCCGCGCTCGGGCCGTTTCGCTGCGCCGCACCGACGGCGTCTCGGGCGGCGAGATCGGTGCGCTCGACAAGGCCGCCATCGACGAGGTCCGCCGCCAGGCCTGGCCCGAAGCCGCGACCACCGAGGAAGTGCACGATACGCTGCTCACGCTCGGCGTGCTGCCGCTGCGCGACGCATCGGCGTGGCAGGCGAGACTCGAAGAGCTCTTGTCGTCGAGCCGGGCGACGCGGATTGTGCTCGGCGGACGCGCCGCGGCGTTCGTCGCGACCGAGCGCGTGCGCCTCGTGCGCCTGCTGTTCCCGGATGCGGTCTTCGAGCCGGCCGTTCCCGATATTTCGATCCCGTCCCTTCCCGGCGGCGAGCCGGACGACGAGAGCGCGGCGCTCGAAATCGTTCGCGGGTGGATGCACAGCGTCGGACCGGTCACGGCGCGCGCGCTGGCTGCGCGCATCGGCATCAATGAAACGCGCATCATGGCCGCTCTCGCCCGCCTCGAATCCCAGGGATGCGTGCTGCAGGGAAGCTTCACCGACGAAGCGCCGGGCGAGACAGAATGGTGCGAGCGCGGGCTGCTCGCCCGGATCCACCGTCTCACCGTCGGACGGCTGCGGCGCGAGATCGAACCGGTCAGCGCGGCCGATTTCATGCGCTTCCTGCTTCGCTGGCAGCACGTGCAGGAAGGCACACGGCTGCACGGCCGCGAGGGCGTGCGCAGCATCGTCGCGCAGCTTGGCGGCCTCGAGCTGCCGGCAACGTCGTGGGAGCGCGACGTGCTGCCGGCGCGCATCGAAAAGTACGACGGCAACGACCTCGAGCAGCTTTGCCTCGCCGGCGAAGTCGCGTGGGGACGCCTCGTGCCAACGCTGACCGAGGACGACGATACGCTGCACGCGCCGGTGCGCAGGCGACGGTCGCGCGGACCCACGCGCTCGGCGCCGATCGCGTTCTGCCTGCGCGCGGACCTTCCGGAGTTGCTCGCGCCGATTCCTGCGATGATGCGCCCGCAGGATTCGCTGTCATCACCGGCCGCGGCCGTGCTCGAGGTTCTGGAGACACGCGGCGCATCATTTCTGTCCGACATCGCGCGCTCGACCGGCAAGCTCGCCGGCGAGGTCGAGGACGCGCTGTGGGAGCTGGTCGCGTGCGGCCTCGTCACCGGCGACGGCCTGGCGGGGCTTCGTGCGCTGCTGCTTCCGGACGACAAAAAGCGCGGCCGGCGCGAGCCGCGTGCGGAGCATGGTCGCGACGGCGCCGCCGCAGCGCTCGGCCTTCGCGGCGCCCGGCTGCGTGCAGTCGGCGGGCAGTCGACGAGGCGCTCGCTTCCGGTCGGACGGTGGTCGCTGCTGCGCGCCGATTTCGCCGAGCCGGTCGCCGACGACGAGGCCGACGCGCGCACCGCGACGAGGCTGCTGCACCGCTACGGCGTCGTGTTCCGCGACGTCGTCACGCGCGAGCGCGGGCTTCCGCCGTGGCGCCGCATCCTGTGGGCTCTGCGGCGAATGGAAGCACGCGGCGTCGTTCGCGGCGGGCGCTTCGTATCGGGCTTCGTCGGAGAGCAGTTCGCGCTGCCGCACGCGGTCGATGCGCTGCGCGCCGTGCGCCGCGACAGTGCTTCCGACCAGATCGCGATCGTCGCGGCCGCCGACCCGCTGAACCTCGTCGGCGTGCTGCTGCCCGGCCCGCGCATCTCGCCGTTCAGCACCAGCGTCATCGCGTACCGCGACGGCAACGTGATCGAGGTCGGCGAGCTCGGCGAAGTGCGAAGCCGGCTTCAGGGTTTCGGCGGCCGCTTCGCCGAGCCGACTCCGCGACGACGGCGCTGAGCCAGATCGCGCCTGTTGTCTCGCTGCGGATTGCGTGAGAATGTTCACGCTCGTTTGAACACCTCTCGCCTTCTTTGGCCCCTGGCGGTCCTGCTTTGTCTCGCGCCGCTGCTCGCGGGCTGCGACGGCATGAGGCCGCGGCATCATCACGACAAGCAGAAGCAGGAGCCGGCGCCGCCCGCCTTCGAGCTTACGGCCGAAAAAACCAGCCGCCTGTTGTTTCCGGCGATCTGGCAGCCGCGCGATGGCGGCGAGAAGCGGTGCGTTCCCACACGTGATGCCGGAGCGGTCCCCGCGTGGCTCGACGCCGCGCTGGCCTCGTTGTCGTGCACGCCGGAGGCCCGCAGCGTGCTCGCTTCGGACGAGCCGGCGTCGCCGCCCGTTGACCGGCTGACGGCTGCGGCGCTGTGCAACGATGCCGACGCCGTGCGGCGCCTCGTCGCAGACGGAGCCAATCCGAACAGCCGCGATTCGTGCGGGTGGACCGCGCTGGTCGCAGCAGCCGCGGCAGGTCACCAGGACGCCATGCGTGCCCTGCTCGAACGCGGTGCGAGGCCGGACCTCGCGAGCCGTGCGGGCCGCTGGTCACGCTCGCCGCTTCTCGCCGCGCTGATGCGCGGCGACACGGCGGCCGCGAATACGCTGCTCGACGCTCGCGCGCACGCCGGGCTCGCCACGATCGAAGGACACGATGCGCTGATGTTTGCCGCGATCGGCACGGACCAGGAGCTGATTCGCCGGCTGCTGCGAAGTCACGCAGACCCGTGTCGCGCGGACGGCAGCGGGCTCACGGCGGCGGAGCTTGCTCATGCCTATGGCAACACCAGTGTAGCCGCGATGCTGAACAGGGCGGCGCGCCGATGCTCGGCGAAGGCAGCGCAGGAGTGAGCACGCGAGACGCGCACAGCCGCACGACGTTGTTCGCCGCCGCCGCCCTGGCCGCCATCGCCGCATGGATCTGCCTGTCGGCTGGCCTGTGGAGCAAGCCCCTCAGCATGGATAACCGGCTGTACTTCTACATTGCCGAACGCGCGGCATCGGGCGTTTCGCCGCACGTGTCGACTCCCGACGTGAAGAACCAGCTTTCGACGCTTGCCGACTCGCTATCGATCCGCGCCGGCAGGATCGCCGGCGCGGACGACGTGCGCGCAGGTCGCCTCGGCATGCTCGTGATCCTGATCCTCGGGGTCTGGGGCGTCGGATGTTCCGTGTACGCGGTCGGCGCAACACGGTCCGCGGCAACACTGGGCGCACTGTCCGTGTTCGCGTTCAGCAATCTGAGCGGACATACGGCCGTCGGCTTCAATCCGAAGATCCTGCTGTTCACGCTTCTCGCGTGGGGCCCGTGGTTCGTTGCGCGCGGACGATTCGGATGGGGCGGCGCATTCGCTGCAGCAGCGATGATGAGCTGGCAGCCGGCCGCGGCGGCGTGTCTCGGAGCGGCGCTCGGCGCGCTCACGGACCGGCGTGCGCTGCGCGCGCTGATCCGCGTGATCGCCGGCGGCGTCGCGGTCTTTGCGCTCTACGAGGCGTACTTCGCGTGGCACGGCGTGATGCTGGCGCAGCTTTTCCAGAGCTACGGGCTACCGCTCGGCAGCGTGCACGAAGAAGTCGACTGGCTGTCGGGGCTTCGCTTCGTGCTGACCGGGTCGCGCCACGGCATCGATCGGTTCGCGCTGCCGGGACTGAGCTTCTTCGCGTTGACGCTCGGCGCAGCTGCTGCGCTGCTCGGGCTGCGCATTCCGCCGTCGGGTCGTACGCCGGCGCCGGCGCCGGCAATCGCACTTCTCGCAGTCGGCGGATCATTGATGGTCGCGTTCACGATGTACGAGCATCAGGCCGAGCCGGACCGCTTCCTGCTTTGCGCTTACTATGCGATCGCCATCGGAGTCGTCGCGGACCGCGCCCTGCGGCTGCTGCGTGAACGCGTCAACGAGCGCTCGGCGTTTCAGCTCCAGGGGGCGCTCGCGGCCGTGCTGCTGCTGTCGATTCCGCGCAGCGACTCCGCCCGGAGAAGGCCCGAGACCGACCTGGCCGGCCAGGCCGACGCGGGAAAAATCATCGCGATGATGTCGGAAGCGTATGGAACCGTCTGGGCGTACGGATGCATACAGCTGATGGGCCTCGCACACATCTCGAATTTTCATCCGGTGGATCATTTCTGGGACGACCTTCGCCGCTACGTCGACGAAGACACGTTCGAACCGGTCGTGCAGGGAGCGCTTCCCGACATGATCGTGCGCTGCCGCAGGATCCCGGGTTCCGAAAAACTGCTCGAAGCTTACGTCGAGGTCCCCGCCCCGCACGTCGCCGAAAGCATGCACATCTACGTGCGCCGCGAGCTTCATGCCGACGCGGCCGACGTTGACGAAGCGCCGTCGCAGCCGGGCGCCAGGCACAAGGGGCTCGGGAAGAGGCGCGCCCGTCGTCTGCGCGCGTGACTGTTACCGCCTGTCCGGACTATCGCAGCACGTAGATCGCGGCCAGCGTCAGCAGGAAGTACGGCACCAGTACCGCGGCGCCTGCGTAGTCCTTCGCAAGACGCTGGCCGGCAAACAGCATCACGATCGTGATCGAGCCGAGCACTGCTCCGGCATACGCGAACGACGTCCCGCCCCAGAACAGAAACGCGAGCACGCCAAGACCCGCAAGTGCTCCCGTCAGCAGCTCGAACACCGTGACGATCGTCAGCAGCAGCTCGACCTGGCCTGCCAGAGGCGACGTCTGGAAATGATCCCGCAGAAAAGCCGTGTTGCCGTCGCGATCGACGAGCTTGTCGAGCTCCGACTGCAGGAACAGCACGGCGAGAAAGGCGGTGATCAGCAGTTGAATCCAGGCCATGTCGATCGTCTCCTTGTGAAAAGTTCCGGCGCAGCTGCAAGCAGCATCGCTGCAGGCGGCGAAGCGTTCGTGCTCAACGGCGAGCGGCGTCGATCCTGGCGGCCACGATGAAATCGTTCTCGGTCAGGCCGCCGGCCGTGTGCGTCCAGAGCCGTACGGCAACGCGTCCCCATCCCAGCTCGATGTCGGGATGATGATCTTCGGCCTCCGCGATCTCACCGATGCGGTTGACCAGCGCGAGCGCCGTGCGGAAGTCGGCCAGCTTCCACTCGCGCACGAGGCGCTGGCCGCCTTCGATGGTCCAGCCGTCGAGCTCGGCAAGCATTTTCTTCGCCTCGTCTGCGGCGAGCGCAGGCGCGCCTTCACGACAGGGAACGCAGTGCTTTTCGGCAAGGCTCATGGCTGCCTTTCCTGCGCGAAGCAGTCAGTGGTCGCAAACGCCGAGGGCTGTTCGTGGGGCTTGCTCGCTCCAGGCCAGCCCCGGCGTTTTATTTTTGTCCGCCGTCTACCCGGATGATTGCGCCGGTCGTGAAGCTCGAAGCATCGGATGCAAGGTAAAGCGCGGTGCCGACGATTTCGTCGGGGCGTCCGGCGCGACCGAGCGACGCTCGTGCGGCCAGGTACTGCTCGATTCCCTCGGGCCACGCCTTCGAGATGTCCGTCAGGAAAGGACCGGCCTGGATGGCGTTGACGCGCACGCTCGGTCCGTAGGCCTGCGAGAACGCCATGGTGATCGCGTTGAGCCCTGCTTTCGCGGCAGCATACGGCGTTTCGCTCGGTCCGGGCCTTTCCGCCGCGATGCTGCTCACGTTGATGATCGAGCCTCCGCGCCCGGCCTGCATGCGGCTGCCGACCAGCGCGCTCAGCCGGAACGGCCCCTTGAGATTGACCGCGAAAACCTTGTCCCACAGCGCTTCGCTGACCGCGTCGAGCGAAGGATACAGCGGAGACATGCCGGCGTTGTTGACGAGGATGTCGATGCGGCCGAAGTGCGCATACGCGGCGTCGACGAGCGCATCGACGTCGCTCCAGCTTCCGACGTGGCACGCATGCGCGAGAGCGCGGCGCCCGAGCGCTTCGACCTCGGCCGCGGTCTGCACGCAGGTATCGAGCTTGCGGCTCGCGACGACGACATCGGCGCCGGCGCGAGCGAAGGCGAGGACCATCTCGCGGCCGAGCCCGCGGCTGCCGCCGGTGACGAGCGCGATTTTTCCGGAGAGATCGAACAGCTCCATCGGATTCAGCAACTGCGGACGAGGAGATTGCGGACCGGGCATCTGCGGATTCGACATCGGCGTCATTCCTTTGCTGCAATCGTTGCAAGTCGCGCGGCGATCACGGCGGCTGCGCGGCGGATGCGCTCGTCCGAATCGCTCGCGGCCGCTTGCGCGAGGGCTTCGACGACCGACGGCGAGCCGTTGCCGATCCGGCCGAGCGCCCTGAGCGCCGCGAGCCGCACGTAGCCGTCGTCGTCACGCAGCCCGCGGATATACAGATCGAGGTCGCGCTCGCCGGCATCGGCCAGCACGAGAAGCGCCATCTTGCGTGTGGTCGTCGCGCCGCTGGCCGCGAGATCGCGAAGCCGCAGGCGCAGGTCTTCGATCACGCGCGCAACGGGCGTCAGGATTGCAGCTGCCGCCCAGCGCACGTCGCCGTCGGGCGCGTCGAACTGCTCGAGGGCAACTTCGATCACGCGCGGTGTCGTGCGGCCCGCGCGCGCAAGCGCAAAGGCTGCAGCCCAGCGTACCGCCGGATCGTAGCTGTCGAGCTGGCGCTCGCAATCGGCGGAAGAAATGCGGCCGTGATCGATCTGCGCAGCAATCACGGTCGCGGCGCGCCGGCGTATACCTTTGCGCGGATGGCTGAACCAGCCAACAAGTTGCCGGGCTTCGTCCTCTGTGCACTCACCGGCGGCTTCGACACGGTCGAGCGTTGCCAGGACTGCCTCGGCGTCATCGCACTTCGGCTGCGGCGGATCCGCATGGAGGTCGGTCATCGCGAGGGTCTTAACGCGGCACGACGCCTTGGCCAAGCCGCAACGGTCGAACGCCGAGCACGGGGAGCTTGATACAGCCCTTTCGCGACGACTCCACTGTCCGCATTCGCTCTCGCCCGAAAAATCGTGAGACTCTTGCGCAGACCGATGAATGTCATCGCGCGGAGGTTGGCATGATGTTTCAGCAGGCGATCATAGTAATCGGTGCTTCGGCCGGCGGCGTGGAAAGTCTGCGCGAAGTCGTGAAAGGTCTCCCGGTGGATCTGCCCGGCGCCGTCTTCGTCGTGCTGCACATCCCGCCATACCAGGCCAGCTCTCTGCCCGAGATCCTTTCGCGTTCCGGACCACTTACGGCCCGCCATCCCGAAGACGGCGAACCCATCGCCGCAGGTCGCATCTATGTTGCACCGCCGGATCATCATCTGCTCCTCGACGCCGGCACCGTTGCCATCAAGAAGGGTCCCAAGGAGAACCGCTTCCGTCCTTCGATCGACGCGCTGTTCCGTTCCGCGGCCTATGGCTATCGGTCGCAGGTAACAGGCGTCGTCCTGTCGGGCGCACTCGATGATGGAACGTCCGGCTTGTGGAGCATCAAGCAGATGGGCGGCTGCACGGTCGTCCAGAAACCCAATGATGCTCGTTTCGAGTCGATGCCTCTCAGCGCGCTCGCCCAGGTAAAGATCGACCACTCGCTGCCGGCGAGCGAGATCGGTCCTCTGCTCGCCCGTCTTGCCGTCGCGACGAAGACCGCAACGACAGCAACCGGGTCCAAACTGCGCGAACGCATCGGTACCGAGCTCGCGATCGCAGTCGAAGGTGGCGCCTTTCAGAAGGGGATCATGTCGTACGGCGAGCTGACGCCTTTCACCTGTCCCGACTGTCATGGCGCTCTGGTGAAACTCAGAGAGGACAAAATGGTCCGGTATCGGTGCCATACCGGGCACGCTTACAGCGACAGCGCCCTGCTCGAAGGCGTGGTGGGCTCCACTGGTGAAATGCTCTGGCAGGTCATGCGCAGCCTCGAGGAAGGAGCGATGTTGCTGCAGCAAATGGGCAGCGACATGCGCGACGCTGGAGACACCGTGCGTGCAGAAGTGGTTTTTGCAAAGGCACGCGAGCTCGAAACACGCTCCAGGCTCTTCCATGATTTCGTGCTCGAGCACGAGACGTTGAGCGGAGACAACCTCGGCGTTGCTGCGCAGAGCACGCGCCGCTATGGTGCGCCGCCATGAGCCGCGCAGGAATCGTCGGTCTGCTTCTCGTGCTTGCCGTTGTCGGTTACGTCGTCTCGACCAGCCTTTCGACCGGCGCGCACACGTGCGAGGTCTGCATGGAGTATCACGGCCGCTCGCAGTGCCGTACCGTCGCTGCCGCCACCGTCGACCTCGCGCGCGACGGTGCGATTCAGAACGCGTGCGCGTACATCGCCGGCGGCGTGACCGACGGGATGGCCTGTCATCGCGAAAAACCGGTGCGCGAGAGCTGCCAGTGACGGCGGCCGAGCCCGTCGACATCGATACGATCGGCGAAGACCTCCCTCTTCTCGAAGGCATCCGCACCACGCGCGCGATCCGTCGGCTGCGGCCCGATCCGGTCGCGCCTGCGCTCATCCGCAAAGTCTGCGAAGCCGGCACGTTCGCGCCGAGCGGCGGCAACCGGCAGCCGTGGATTTTCATCGCCGTGACCGAAGCCGGCCGTCGTGCATGGATTGCCGAGCGCTACCGCAACGCGTTCGCGGCCTACATCGCGCCGGCGATCCAAGCCGCGCGCGCACCGGACTATCCGCCGGCCAAACGGCGCAACATGGAGTCGGCGATCTGGCTGGCCGAGCATTTTGCCGAAGTGCCGGTGCATCTCGTGGTCGCGGGGTGGACGAGGCGCGGAGCGCCGCAGACGCAGGCGCTGTTTCCGGCCATCCAGAACATTCTGCTCGCGTGCCGCGCCGTCGGTCTCGGCGCGTGTCTTACGACCATGCAGCTCGCGTTTCATCGCGAGCTTGACGAATGGCTCGGTTTGTCTGCGTCGCAGCCGTCAGCGGCATTGATCCCGATCGGCTGGCCGATGCAGCCGTACAAACGGCCGGTCCGCCGCAGCATCGACGAATGTCTGCACTGGGAACGGGTCGAGACGAAATCGGCGTCAGACACCGATTTGTAAAAAATCAGTGTCTGTCCCCGATTTCCGGCTGATCGATCTCGCGCTCGCGGCGACCTGACCGCTACTTGCCTTTCCAGACCGGAGGACGCTTTTCGATGAACGCCTTCGGTCCTTCCCAGAAGTCCTCGGTCTGCGCGAGGTTCATCATCGCTTCGTTCGAGCGGCGGAATGCGGTCTGGTCATCGGCGAGCGCCATCTCGCGCATCACGCGCATGCTCTCGCGCACGGCGAGCGGCGCGTTCTGGCAGATGAGTCCGGCAAGCTCGACCGCCGTGTCGACCGCCTTTCCGGGATCGCAAAGCACGTTGACCATGCCGTGACGCTCGGCGTCCACGGCCGAGATGGGCTCGCCGGTCGCGACCATCCAGTTCGCGACGTTGCGCGGCAGCACTTTCGGCAACCGGAACAGCGCGCCGGCGGCGGCCGCGAGCGAGCGTTTCACTTCCGGCACACCGAAGCGCGCTTCACGGCTCGCGACGATCATGTCGCACGCCAGGCACAGCTCGCAGCCGCCGGCCAGCGCAGGACCGTCGACCGCGGCGATGATCGGCTTGTCGCGGTGGCGCCCGACGAATCCGGCGAAGCCGCCTTTGGCCGTTGCGAGATTGGCCGCATCTCCGGAATTGATCGCCTTCAGGTCCGCGCCCGCGCAGAAGACCGGGCCCTTGCCGGCGAGCACTCCGACCCACAGGCTCTCGTCAGCTTCGAGCCGATCGATGGCGGCCTCGATGCCGCTCGCGACGGCGCCGTTGACGGCATTGCGCGCCTCGGGACGGTTGATGGAGATGACGGCAACGTTGCCGCGAACTTCGAATTCGATCACTGGCGATCCTCCGGAACGGATTGCCGCACTCCGCGCGCGGTCGCGCAACTGGTCGCGGAATTGGTGCGGAGAGTCAACAGGCCGGCCCCTTGCATAGCGATGCGTTTCCGCTGAATGGAAAACCGCACGCCCATGTTCCCGTGCGTGCGAATGACCGGCTCACTTCGCCTCGACGACGTTAACGCACAACAGGCCGAATCCGCGGATTCGTCTGTCCGAACGGGCAGGAACCGGTATCCGGCGCGGCGACTGCAGTCCGCGGCCGGACGAAGCGCCGGGTGGCACGGCGAATGCTTCTCCTACGGCGACCATCTGCGCGTACGCAGGCCGCGGACGCATAGGTCGCCGCGTCCGGCCGGGCCACCCGACGGGCGGCGAGGAGGATCCGGCAATGCCAGAGACCACCGGCGGCGCGATCATCGCCAGGATGCTCAAGCAGGAGGGCGTCGAGAAGTTCTTCGGCATCATCGACGGCACGTACATGCAGCTGTTCGCGCACTGCGTGGAGCTCGGGATCGAGATGGTCTCTCCGCGCCACGAAGCGGTGGCCGCGCACATGGCCGGAGCTTATGCCCGGCTCACCGGAAAACTCGGCGTCTGCATTGCGAGCAACGGGCCGGGGGTGGCCAACATGCTCTCCGGCGTCGCAGTGGAAAACGGCGAAGGCAATCGCGTTCTTCTGCTCACCAGCTCCCGGCGTACCGGCATCACGTACCCGGACCGCGGCGGTGCGTACCAGTGCTTCGATCACGTGGCGGTCATCCGCGGAATGTCGAAATGGTCGCAGACGGTCACTTCGTTTTCGCGCATCGCCGAGCTGACGCGCCAGGCCCTGCGCGCAAGTTACAGCGGACGGCCTGGCGTCGTGCACCTGGATATTCCGGAAAACCTTCTCAACGGGACGGGGCCCGATACGCCGCTGCTCGCGACAGCCGGATACCGGCGCACCGAGCCCATCTGTGCGTCAGAGCCGCAAGTCGAGCGCGCCGTGCAGATGCTCGCCACCGCCAGCCTGCCGATGATCCACGCCGGCGGCGGAGTAATCCACGCGCAGGCCTTCCGCGAGCTGGCCGAGGTCGCAGAGCTGCTGCATTCGCCCGTGACGACATCCTGGAGCGCACGCGGCGTGATGGCGGAAACTTCGCCGCTCGTCTGGCCGATGCCGCACATCGAGGCGGCGAGCAAGCTGCGCAACGCCGCCGACGTCGCGCTCGTGCTGGGCTCCGAGCTGGGCGAAACCGACTGGTGGGGAAAAGCGCCGTACTGGGCTCCGCCATCGCGACAGAAGCTCATCCAGGTGGACATCGACGATGCCAGCCTCGGCCGCAATCGGCCAGCCGACCTGCTGATCCTTGCCGATGTTCGTCGTTTCCTCGAGCAGCTTGCCGCCGGGCTTCGCGCGTTGCCGTCGGCCGGAGACATCGAGAAGCGTCGCGTTGCAGTCGAGCAGCTCGCCATGGGCAAGCGCGCCGATCGCGCAGCGCTCGATACCGTGCTCGAGAATCGAACCGCCCCGATGATTACCGGGCACGTTGCAGCGGTTTGCCGCAAAGTGTTCGACGACGACGCGGTCGTAGTTTTCGATGGCGGCAATACCGCCGTGTGGGGACATTTTTTCACCGAGCTGCGCAGTCCGAACACGATGCTGCAGACCGCCCATTTCAGTCATCTCGGCGCGGGTGTCGGTCAGGCGCTCGGTGCAGCCGTCGCCCGGCCGGATAGGCAGGTGTACTGCATCATCGGCGACGGTGCGATGGCGTTCCACATGCAGGAGATCGAAACGGCCATACGCTGCGGCCTGAAGCCGGTCTTTCTCGTCTGCTGCGATCGCCAATGGGGAATGGTCAAGATCAACCAGATGATGGCGCTGCAGTCGGTACGCGGAATGTTCACGACCGCGCTCGGCCCCGACGGCAGCCGCACGATCAATACCGACCTCGGCGAAATCGAATGGGATCACCTGGCGATGGCGATGGGTGCCTACGGCGAGCGCATATCCGATCCGGCCGATCTCGAGCCCGCGCTGCGTCGCTGCCTCGCGGAGGATCGCTGCTCTGTGATTCACGTGGACGTCGAGCCCACCGCGCACCTGTTCGCACCGGGACTCCAGTACTTCAAGGACATGCATCAGGAGCCGGCGGGAGAATAGCCGCGATGGAAAAACTGCCCTACTCCCGCATCGCGGTGACTGGAGCCTCCGGATACGTCGGCCGGCAGGTCGTTGCCGCGCTCGCGGAAGGTCATTCGGTCGCAAGGGTCCTCGCGCTCGACATTCGCCTGCCGGAAGAGAGCGAACGCCGAGCCGGAGTGGCTTACGAGGAGGCCGACGTACGTTCCGCGGACTTCACCGAAATATTTCGCCGCCACGGCATCGAGCTCGTCGTCCATCTCGCGGCGATCGTCACGCCGCCGGCCGGCATGACCCGCGAGCTCGAGTTCGCCGTCGACGTGACCGGAACCGGCAACGTCCTGGCCGGCTGCACCGGTGCCGGCGTGCGCAAGATCATCTACACGAGCAGCGGCGCCGCGTACGGCTACCACGCCGACAACCCCGGACTGCTGCGCGAGGACGACCCGCTGCGTGGAAACCCCGAATTCGCGTACTCCGACCACAAACGCCTCGTCGAGGAGATGCTCGAACGGTGGCGCGAGAGTCATCCCGAGCTGGTTCAGCTCATCCTTCGGTCCGGCACGATCCTGGGCGCCGATGCGCACAACCAGATCACCGACATGTTCGATCGCGCCGTCGTGTTCGGAGTGCGCGGCGCGACCGCACCGTTCGTGCTCGTGTGGGATCAGGACGTCGTCGGTGCGATCCTTCACGCCATCCATGCGGGCGGAAGCGGGATCTACAACCTGGCCGGTGACGGCACGCTCGCGCTGCCCGAGATCGCACGTCTGCTCAACAAACCGTATGTCGCGCTGCCGGCAGCCCTCCTCGGTTACGCGCTCGCGATGCTGCATCGGCTCGGCCTTTCCCAGTATGGACCCGAGCAGGTCGGCTTCCTGCGCTACCGGCCTGTCCTCGACAATTCCCGTCTCAAGAAAGAGTTCGGCTACGTTCCGCGCCGCACCACGCGTGAGACATTCGAGTTTTTCGTCAACGCGCGATCGAACCATTCCTCCGGTGACTACGATGCGCGCGCAGCGTGACTTCCGCGGCAAGGTCGTAGTGGTGACCGGTGCGGCCGGCGGCATCGGTGCCGCGCTCGCAGAGCGCTTCGCCCGCTCCGGCGCGCAGCTTGCGCTTCTCGACAGGGATGCCGAAGCGCTCGCGGCACTCGCGAGCCGGCTGGCCGGCAGCGGTACGGACTGCCTGGCCCTTGCGTGCGACATCACCGACGAGTTCGACGTTGCGCGCACCATCGCCGCGGTCATCGCGCATTACGGCGGCGTGGACGTCCTGATCAACAATGCCGGCATCACACAGCGGAGCCTTTTCGCGGACACCAGCGTGAGCGTTTTCCGCAAAGTCATGGACGTGAATTTCTTTGGCTCCCTCCACTGCACGAAGGCAGCACTTGCAAGCCTTTCGGAGCGACGCGGAATGATCATCGTGACGAGCTCGATTGCCGGCGTGGCGCCGCTGTATGAGCGCAGCGGCTACGCGGCAAGCAAGCACGCGCTGCACGGGCTCTTCGCCTCGCTTCGGGCGGAGCTTTCCGGCAGCGGTGTCGACGTGATGATTGTCTGCCCGGGCTTCACGAAAACGGGCATCAGCCGGGCAGCACTCGACGGAACCGGTGGGACTGCGTCGCATGCACAATCGACGGTCGGAAAGATGGCGACTCCCGAAAGCGTGGCCGATGCGGTGTTCGGCGGCGCCACACGCAACCAGCGACTGCTCGTTCTGACAACGGTCGGGAAAACGTCGGCTCTTCTTAACAGGCTTTTCCCGGACCTGTACGAACGCCTGATGACGCGCTCGATCCGCCGCGAGCTCGAACGTCAGGCTTGCCATGACCTGGTGCAGACATGAGCGGGACGGACGGGCCCAGGGACTGGTTCTTCGATACATGGTCGCGCTTCTATGACGAAGCCGTGATCCAGCGGTTCGTTTACCGTCCGGTCCACGACGCCGTGCTGAGCGAGTTGCGCAGCGAGCGCCCGGCTCGTGTGCTCGACCTCGGCTGCGGCACCGGCCTGCTCACGGAGCGCCTGCGGCGCGAGCTCGAAATCGCACACGTGACGGGTGCCGACTTCTCCGCGGGCATGCTGCAGCAGGCTGCGCGCCGCCGTCACGACATAGACTGGGTTCGGGCCAGTGCTCTTGCGCTTCCTTTCGCCGACTCCAGCTTCGATGCGATCACCAGCACGGAAGCATTTCACTGGTTCCCCGACCAGGCCGCGGCACTGCGCGAGTGCCGTCGCGTACTGGCGCCGGGTGGACGACTGCTGGTCGCGCTCGTAAACCCGGACTTCGAGCTGATAGGGACTGTGACGCAACTGCTGTCGCGTGTGGCCGGGCAGCCCTTCTACTGGCCGACCGCGATGGAGATGCGCACGATGCTCGAAGCCGCCGGCCTCGCGGTGGACTCACAGCGACGCCTGTTCCGGCTGTTCGCCGGACTGCTGCTTCCTCCGGTGCTTAGCGTAGCGCGAAAAGCAGTGATACGCTGACCGAACGACGTCCCGGCTCTACTGAACGAACGACTCTCGTCGTTCTACTGATCGAACGACTCTCGTCGTTCTACTGATCGAACGACTCTCGTCGTTCTACTGGTCGAACGACTCTCGTCGCTCTACTGCACGAACGACGCCGAGCTCGTCTCGCGTGCGGCTTCGAGGCCGTGCGACATCGCGATCACGGCGCTGAGCGCCGTTTCGTTTCCGGTCTGCGTGTAATGGCGGCGAAGGTTGTTGAGCATGCGCGCGAGCATCTGCGCGCGGCTGACCGGATCGAGAAACTCGTCGCGCCACGCGTCCGAGCCGAGGCCCTGCCGGCGAAGCAGCTCGAGCAGGCCGCTGCGATCGAGAACCAGTCCTTTACGAAAGACGTCGAAATACCGCTTGGTCGGAGGATGAGAGACGATGAAGTGGCCCGGGAAGCCGACCCCCACCATCGGAACACCCGCACCCTGCGCGGCTTCGAGCACCACGAGCGAGAGCGTGATCGGAATTCCCCGCCGCCGCTCGAGGACATCGTTGAGGAAGCTGTTGCGCGGGTCGTAATAGTTCTCGCGATCGCCGTCGAAGCCGTGGTCTTCGAAAATCACGTCGAGCACCGATTCGACCGGATCGGTGCCCGGGAAACGCTCGACCGCAAGCCTGGCATCCTGGCGCAGCTCGGCGATCTCCTCGAGCCAGTAATTCATGTCGAGACCTGGATACGCGATGCGGGCGATCGCGAGCGCGGCGGCCGGAAGACTGATGTCCTCGTCGGCGCGGCTCACGAGGTCGACGAACAGACTTACAGGATCCTCACGGGTCGCCACCGGCACCTCCATTAGAGCGTCAAAAACACGAAAGGCCGCGCCCGTGGCACGACCCCCCACGTCATTAAGGGTCGCTCCGGACAGGGGAACAAGGGGTCTTTGCGTTTTGAGTGCAGCGATCCCTGGCTGGAGGGCAGGGAGAACGTCTAAAGGCCGACAACCGAGACAAAGCTGACACAGCGTCCGGGTGCGCCGCCGAGGTTGTGCGTCAGTCCGAGTTTCGGGCTCGGGATCTGGCGCGGGCCCGCTTCACCGCGAAGCTGCAGCCACATTTCGTACATCATCCGGAGTCCGGAGGCGCCGATCGGGTGGCCGAAGGACTTGAGACCTCCGTCCGGGTTGACCGGCAGGCGGCCGCCGAGATCGAACGCACCGGCAAGCACGTCGCGCCACGCGCCGCCGCGCTCGGCGAAACCGAGATCCTCGTAGAGCACGAGCTCGGTCGGCGTGAAGCAGTCGTGCACCTCGGCCATCGAGATCTCCTCGGCCGGCCTCGTCACGCCGGCCTGCGCATACGCGTCGCGCGCCGACGCGACGACCTCGGGGAACGTCGTGAAATCGTAGTCCTGCGACAGCGGCCCGGCCGCCGGCCCGGCGATGAACGACAGCGCCTTGATGAAAATCGGCTTGTCCGTGTACTTGTGCGCGTCTTCGGCGCGCACGACGATCGCTGCCGCCGAGCCGTCGCTTACGCCCGAGCAGTCCATGATCCCGAGCGGATCGGCCACGCGCGGCGACGAGCGGATCTGCTCGAGCGGAACCTCCTTGCGGAACTGCGCCTTCGGGTTTTTCGCGCCGTTCGCGTGGTTCTTGAACGCGATGCGCGAGAGAACTTCCTTGCCGGTCTCCTCGTCGAGCCCGTACTTCTTGAAATAGGCGGGCGCGAGCAGCGAGAACGACGCAGGCGCCGTCATCGCCGGAGAGGTGCCGTCGCTCGGCGGCGGAGTCACGACGAGGCCGGAAAAGCCCGAGTCTTTCAGCTTCTCGACACCGATCGCCATCACGCAGTCGTACGCGCCCGATGCCACCGCATAGCACGCGTTGCGCAGTGCCTCGCTTCCGGTCGCACAGTAATTCTCGACGTGCGTGACCGGCTTGTACTGGATCTTGAGAGGCTCGGAGAGCGTAAGGCCCGACAGGTTGCCCATGGTCCCGAGCCAGTACGCATCGACCTTGTCCGCATCGATCCCGGCGGACGCATACGCGGATTCGGCCGCTTCGATCAGGAGATCATCGAGGCTGCGCGTCCAGTGCTCGCCGAACGACGTGCATCCCATCCCGACGATCGCCACCCGGTCGCGAATTCCATTGCTCGCCATTTCGCTCTCCTTTCAAAAAGGGGACAGGTACATTTAAATTTTCGCTGGAAAATTCGACCTGTCGCTTTTCTCGTATCACCGCGCGGGGCGCGCTTTCCAGAAATAGTTATGAATGCCGTCGGCTGTAAACAACCGGCGGAACGTCATCTCGAGCGGATCGCCGATCGCGACCTTTTCCGGCTCGACGTCGGTCAGCTCGCTCTGCACGCGCCCTCCGCCTTCGAAGTCGATCACCGCGACCACCATCGGCGGTTGCGGCGTGAATGCGAGTCGATCGACCGCAAACGTCTTGATGACCGCCGTTCCGTCCGAGAACCCGACCTCGCGCATCTGATGCGACGCGCGGCACTGGACGCACACCTCCTGGGGTGGGAGATGCCGCGTCCCACATGCCGTGCACTCACTGCCGACCAGCGCGTATTTCCAGCGGTGCGACCGCAGCGACGGCGGGCCGGCCGGGCGCTGCGGATCGGGGCGCCGCGGCGGCTCGGTCTCGAGCGTGCCGCGCCATTTGAGAAAACGCGTGTACGGAAGGTCGGCGCGCTTCGACGCGACCCACTGATCCACTGTGCGCGCGGCGTTGCGGCTGGCGATCGCGTCGGTCACGCGCAGCATCATCGCATCGACGCCGTCGGACGCCGAGAACACGGCAATCCATTCGCCGGCCTTCGCGTTCTCGAGCGCGGTCGCGAGCATGAGCCCGACCTGCGCCGCGCCGGCGTGGCCGATCGTATCGAGTCGCGCGTCGACGACCTGCTCGGGCTTCAGTCCGGCCTGCGCGATGAACGCGGCCGACGCCCGCGCGTTGGGCGCGTCGACGATGACGTGCGCGATGTCGGCCGGAGCAACGCCCGCCGTCTTCAGCAGATTCTTCGCCGCACTCGCGAGCAGCGGCCCCCATCCCTGCGTCAGCGAGAAGCGTTCTTCCCACGACTTGGAGAACCGCTCGCCCGGAAGCCGCCAGCTGCTGAGGAACTCCATCGTCTCCGAGTACGTCGCGACGACCTCGGCAATCACACCGCTCGAGCCGAACAGGAAGGCTGCTCCCGCGTCCCCACCGCCCTGCTCGGCCGAACCCTCGGGAGCTCCGATGCGAATATCGCCCATCGTCGCGAGCGCCGTTCCTGCCGGCGCCGAAGCCATGGCCGATTCGTACGCGCCGATCATCGAGCCGAGGCCGGCGCGCAGCGAGCACGCGATGTCGAGCGCTCGCACCGAAGGCGGCAGGTCGAGCGCCGCATGGACGGTCGCGGCGTTGAGCTTCTCGATGTACGGCGGATCGGTCGTCGCCAGCGTCAGGCTGCGGATGCTCGCCCCGTCGTGGCCGCGAATGCAGTCGCGTGCCGCTTCGACCGCGAGCGTGACCGCGTCCTCGTCATACGCCGCCACCGCGCGCTCGCCCTTGCCGCCCGCGGTGCCGAGTGCCGCGCCGATGGTCTTGCGCACAATACGGTGAAACGGGACATAGGTTCCGAACGAGACAATGCCGGCCATCGATCACTCCAGAAACGAAAAAGGGGACAGGTACATTTAATTTTCCGCTGAAAATTTGAGCCTGCCCGATCCGAGGCTACAGCTGTTCGGGGTGCTCGAGGCGGTGCCGGATCAATGCCAGACCGCGCGAGACATAGAATCCGTCCTCGGTGCGCTCGTCGTACGTGTACTTCAGGTCGAACACGTCTGCCGCCACGATCTCGCCGGCGTCGTTGACGACCGGCACTTTCTTGAGAAGGCCGATCGTCAGGAACACGGGAATCGTCCCGTAGTCGTAGTTGTGATGATAGCACGCGTCGAGGCCGACGCTGCCCAGATTGGCGACGAACGCGGTCGCGAACAGCGGATCGTTGTCGATCATCGCCTTCGGAAAAAGATTGCGTTCGTTGAGCCAGCGGCCGATCCGGACGACGCGGGCGAGAACGAACGGCGGCATCTTCAGCAGAAGGCTGATCTCACGATCGGTGTCGGATTCCTTGCCGGAGCGGCCCATGAGCTGCGTATCCCACAGCGAGTCGACCATCTCCTCGAACGTCTCGTCCTTCGGAAAATTTCGCTTCGCGGTGTAGATGGGCGCGTCGTCGCTCATGCCGCGCTTGCCGGAGAACGACAGCCACACGCCGCGGCGCTGCCAGTAGCGGCCGCCCGCAACGAAACGGTTGACGCGCGGCCGGTCGTGAATGCACATCGCAAGCGACCGCAGCACCATGTGAAACACGGATGCCGGCCGCTCCGGCGGCCGCTTGGCGTTCAGACGCGCGAGGAACTCGATCGCCGGCGCGGCAAACACCTGGTCGCCGAAGAACACCGAGGATTCATTTCGCGACGGCATCACGAACGGCATGATGCGACGCACCGGATGCACGTCGGGAACAAGATCGGCGTCAGACCTGGAAAGTGGAGCCACGGAACCTCCGGGGGTCGTTCAGGCGCCGGCGGCGGCCGCGGCAAGCGAACCGCGCGCACGCGCGAGATCGTCGGCCCAGCGCTCCGAGCAGCGCAGCGACAGCGCGACGATCGTTTCCATCGGATTCACGCCGATCGAAGACGGGATGATGCTCGCGTCGGCGATGACGAGCCCGCCGAGGCCATGCACGCGGCCCCACGCATCGACGACGCCGCCCTTGCGGTCGCGCGACATGCGGGCGCTGCTCATGATGTGCACCGTCATCAGCTCGATGTTGTGGCGCTTGCGCGGCCGCGAGTCGATGCGGCGCAGCTCGTCGGCGCTCTTCAGCTCGGCAAGGTCGCCGAACGGCAGCAGCACCGCTTTGGCACCGGCCGCAAACATCTGCTCGGCCGACATGCGCACGCCGCGGTGGATGGTCTCGACGTCGCGCGGCGAGAGCCGGAAGCTCATCCACGGCTCGAGGTCGGGACCGAGGCCGACGCGGCCGACGCCGGTGTCTTCGATCAGGCAGCCGGCCGTCATCATGTAGTTGTACAGCGCCATGCGCTCGGCGTGCTCGCGCCCGAAGCCCGGAATGCCGGTCGCCAGGATTCCCGGCGGCACGCCCGCATAGGCAAGCAGGATTCCGTCGTCGAGAAACTGATGGATCTGGTGCGCCTGATGCGCTCCGACCCACGGATTGACGCGATCCTCGAACACGCCGACGACTTTTGCGTTCGGATGCGTGTGCAGCCCGCGTCCGACCTGGCCGCCGAAGACTCCGCTGCGCATCAGGATCGCCGGCGTCTGGCGCGCACCGGCGGCGAGCACGACGAGATCGGCGAAGATTTCGAACTCGCCGAGCTTGACGCCGGCTTCGTTCTTGCGACGGCCGCGCTCGTCGACGAAATGGCCGCGCACGCCGACCGCCTGGCTGCCGCGAAACAGCACGCGCTTGACCTTTGCGTACGTGAGCAGGTGCGTGCCTTTGGCGAGCGTGCGCGGAATTTCGGTGACGAGCATCGAGCGCTTCGCGCCGGTCGGACAGCCGAAGCCGCAATTGTTGAGGCCGACGCAGCGATGCATGTCGCGCGGGTTGTCCTCGACGCGCCAGCCGAGCTTCTTTGCACCGGCGACGAACAGCTCGTCGTTTCGTCCGAGCGTGTCCTTGCTCTGATACTCGACGTGCAGGATCTGCTGCGCGCGCTCGAAGTACGGCGCCATGGACCGCGCGTCGGTTGCTTCGATGCGGAAGTCTTCGCTCCACTGCGCGAGCACATGCTCGGGAGTGGGCCACGACATGCCGCCGTTGATCGTCGTCGATCCGCCGACGCAGCGTCCTTCGGCGAAAAGGATCGGTGGGCGGCCCATGATCGAGCTGGTGCCGGCGTCGCGGTAGAGGCGCTGCAGCGACGAGATCGGATCGGTGCGGAACGACTCGGTACGGTGGAGCCCGCCTTCCTCAAGCAGCACCACATCGTAACCGGCATCGCGAAGCTGCGCAGCAGCCGGTGCACCGCCGGCGCCGGTTCCGACCACGACGACGTCGGTCACATAACGGCGCCGCTTCGGGTCGCTGCCGAGGAAGCGGCCGTCTTCGACGTTCGGGTATTCGAGGTGGAACTCCGGCGGAGTTTCGTCGTGGACGTGATCGGCGGGAAGCGGCATCGCGTTCACGACACGCCGCCTGCCGAAACCGGCGTGCTTTGTTCGTTCTGTTCGGCGCGCTGGCTGGTGCGCGCGGCTTCGGCCGCTGCCGCTTCGCGCAGGATCTTCTCGCGCATCACGCGCGCACGGAACTTCACGCGCTCGTCCGCCCTGCCCTGCCAGTCGACTTCCATCGCTTCGAGGATTTTCGGGTGCTGGTAGAAGCACACGAACACCAGCGCGCGGACGCCCTGATAAAGAAGCGAGAGCGCGCTGCCCGCGCGCTCCCAGTGATGGATGTAGCGAGCCGCCGTCTCCTCGTCCATCGACGAGAACGTGCGGAAGCCCTCACGGAAAAGGAACGGACCGTACTCGAGAAGGCGAAGTCCGAGTGGAAAACCCAGGCGAGTGGTGGTCGGAAGATATTCGAGGAAGCCGGCCATCGAGCGCAGCACGTCGTCGTCGACGTCGATGTCGAATACACCGCCGCGCGGCCGCATGACCGCTACAGCGTGTTTGAGAATTCGCATCGAGGTGTTGCCGAGCACGTCCGGTCCTCTTCATTTTGCGCGCCGCGGCGTCGTTGCCCCCGGCACGTCCGCTGCTATGATCCCGGCCGCGCTCCGCACGAGCCGCGATCGCACGCAGGAGGCCGTTGATGTCACAGCCCGAGGCCACTCTCAAGGAACTCGTTACGCGAGCGCTGCCCGATCCGGGCGAAATTGCTTCTTTTCTGGACGGCCTGAGCCTCGAAGACAGAATCCGCGCAGTCCGCGGCATGCACGGCGGGAGCTTGCAGGGTGAGCTGTGGCGAGCCGTCGTCGGCGCGCCGCGAGTCCGCACCGACGAGATGGTCCCTCACGACTATCCGGCCCGCCGGCCGGTCATCTTCCACGGAAAGAACTCGCTGCCGGCGTTCACCGAATTCCAGAAGATCTGCTTCCGTCCCGAGGACTCGGGCGACGTCGCCTGGGGCTACAACGAAACCAAGATCCGCCCGTGGATCGGTCCCGGCTACTACGTGCTTCACGATACGCCGGACGCGCATCTCGGCGGCGCCGCCTTCGACTACACGCAGGTGCCGTCCGCGACGCTTCCCGCCTGGCCGCCGGTGCGAGGAAACGAAGGCGGCATCTCGCGGTTCATCTACGGCAACATGCTCGATTACATGCGCCGGGTCGCGTCCGAGGTCTTCATCGGATCAGCCGTGAAAGGCGGCAAAGAGATGAACAGCTACTTCATCGTCGTGCGTGAGCTGCTGAGCGTCTGAAAATAGGGACAGGTACATTTAAAAATCGTCAATGAATTCGCGCGGCGCAGAAAGGCTGGCGTGAATTTGCTGCGAAATCTTAATTGTACCTGTCCCTATTTCAGCTCGTTCGCGCTCCTCAGCAGCAGCACCATCGCGCCCACGCTCACCGCCGTCGCAATGATCATGTACGTGACGCCGAACAGCGAGTTCCTGCCGAGCTCTTCCGGCGACCGGATCGTGAACAGGTACATATTCAGCGGCACCCAGCCCGCGTAGAGAATCCCCATCGGCAGCGCGAAGCGCCGCGCGTTCCACAAGCCGTACGCGTAGGTCGCGAGGTATGTGCCGAACAGCGGTGCGACCAGAAGATCGGGCGTGCCGCGAAGACGGCGGCCGAGAAACACGAAGCCGTGCTCGGGCTTGAGCTCGAGGACTTTCGTGAAGTTCGAGAGGGCGAGGAGCGCGAACAGGACGGCGAAGGCGCGCAGGAGATTGCGGTTCATCGAAGCGCCTTCGCGCTTCGAGGTGCTACGCCGGCCGTTCCCCGTCGCGCGTCTTCATATGATAGCGCCGGAATTCTTTCGTGTAGACCCAGTCCCGCCATGGCTTTCCTTCCGGCGACTCCGCGTCGAGTCGGAACCCTAGATCGACGATCGTGCCCGGCTCCGTCATCTGCGCGAGCGCGGCAAACGCGCTTCGTACGATCTGCCCCTGCTCATCCGGACGGTTCGGGCGCCCGATCTCATTGCCCATAGGATAGTCGAGGAACGCGGTTCGCGGAGGTCGCACCTGTGCAGTGATGTCCATTCCGACGCTCATCGTAAGTGTCGGAACACCTGCCTCTTCGATTGCGCGCGCGACCAGACCGACGGTCTGGTGACAGACGGGTCAAGCAGGCACCAGGTAACACAGGTCGACGTTCTGCTGCTTGATCTTGTCGACGACGGGCGGAATCAGCTCCTCTTCGACGCGACGCTGCGAGTAGATGCCGCCCATGCACGTGACGGCGTCGGGCGCGAGCTCCTTGATCGTACCGTCCTTCACCATCTCCCGAAGCACGTCGAGAGGAAACACGCAGTTCGGGTCTTTCTCGGCATCGGACGTCGGATAGCCGAAGTGCGCGATCCGCACGCGCGACGTTTCGGCGCTCGTCGGGATGATGCGGATGGACGTGTCGTCCTTGAAGTGGAACGGCGGCTGGGTGTCGAGGTGGATGCCGCCGCTCGCGACGAGCGCGACGCGGCAGTCACTCAGCGGCTTCGTCAGCGGGGTCCACGGCACCGGCGCATCGCGGTTGTCGGTCCAGCGGTAGGGCGGGAGCGGGCTGTAGAGCTCACGCGTGCGGGAGATGTAGTCGATGGGCATGGGCTTTGTCCTCGCGCACTGTAAACCAGAACCGGTGACATGCGTAGTAGTGCGGTCTATCGCAGGACGGTTGCACCGGAGTAGGCTCGTGCCACCGAGCGGTCAATTCGTGTCTGCTCCGGACAGTGGTCGGCCAAATGGAGCCGAACCCAAAGAGGGAGACAGACCATGACCAGTGCCAATTCCGAGATTCTCGAGGCAGTCGACGTCGAGGTGCCCGTGCGCACCGCCTACAACCAGTGGACCCAGTTCGAGAAGTTCCCCGTCTTCATGCTTGGGGTGAAGTCGGTTGAGCAGATCGACGATTCCAATCTCCGATGGAAGATCGACATCGGAGAGGAGACCAGAGAGTGGACCGCCAGGATCACCGAGCAGACACCCGACAAGCGCATCGCATGGACGAGCACGAGCGGTTCGGCCAACGCCGGTGTCGTCACGTTTCACCGCCTCGCCGACGAACGCTGCCGGGTGACTCTTCAGCTCTCCTACGTCCCGGAAGGCATGATCGAGAATATCGGCGATATGCTCGGGATCGTGCGCCAGAGAGTCGTCGGTGATCTGGAGCGCTTCAAGATTTTCATCGAAGACAGCGGTGCTGCGACGGGCGGCTTTCGCGGAACGATCGAGGCGCCGAGCTGAGACGCGCATCGGCGGGGCGTCAGATCGGTGCTGATTGAGCCGCGTTCGTCGGTTCGCTATCCGCGCTCTACGAGGGCGACGCCAATCATTGCTTCACGCGTAACGAGCTCGGCCAGTCTCTCCTCGCTCCACCCGTCGGTGCCCGGCGGCCGAAGCGGAAGCACCATATAGCGGGTCTCCGCGGTGGTGTCCCAGACACGGATCGCGACGCTCTCGGGAAGATCGAGGCCCATCTCGCGGAGCAGCGGCCGCGGCTCGCGCACGACGCGCGCACGATACTCGGGGCTTTTGTACCAGTCGGGAGGAAGCCCGAGCACCGGCCACGCGGTGCACGAGCATTGCGTGCAGACGATGACGTTGTGGAGTTTCGGCGTGTCCTCGAGGACGACGATGTACTCGCCTTCGGGACCTGAATAGCCGAGCTCGGCGCACGCCGCGGTGCCGTCGGTGAGCAGGCGCTTTCGGTACTCGGCGTCGACCCACGCCTTCGCAACGACGCGCGCGCCGTTTCGCGGGCTCCACATCTCCGTAGCGGTCATTGTAACCGCATCGAGGAAGCCATTGGGGATGAGTTTCTTTTCGGTAAGCGCTTCGACGACCGCTTGGGCTCTTGCGGCCGGGGGCGCCGGTTCCTGGCGGTTGCGATTGCTCATGCACGCTCCAGATACGCGTCCCACAGGTCGACGACGACGGTTTGATTGCTGCCGCCCGCGTCGGTCCAGAGCTCGTGCGCCGCGAATTCGACGTGGTACGTGTGCTCTTTTCGGCGCGGCTGCCCATGAGCGGAGGCATCCGGAAACGAGAATGCCGGTGCGACGTGGACGACGGTGCCGCGCTTTCCGCGAACGTAGCGCGGTGCGCGGGTGTGACCGGCCGGATGCACGTTACGGACGACGACGTCGTCGCCGACGTGAAAGCGGGCCTGCGACTGCGCATCGAGCTCTGCAGTCGGCTTGTCGGCTACGGGGCGTGACAGAGGAAATGGCTTTCCTGCGCGCGCTTCGAGGTCGGCGTGCGTGAGCACGCCTTTCTCGACGAGGATCGTCGCGACCGCCGTCAGCACGCGCTCATAGTAGGTTGCCTGGAGGTAGTGCGCGGGATCCATGCGCTCGACCGCGTGGCGGTACTCGTCAGGGTTGTACGCGCGCAGCTCGGCGATGCTGAAGATGTTCAGCGCGAAGGCCAGAGCTTCCCAGGGTTCGTGGAAGACGGGCTCGTCGCGTTCGATTTCTACCGGGCCGAAGCCGTTCATTCCGCCGAGGTCGTGGATTCCGTCCATGTGAGGTCTCTTCGGTTGGGTCCCGTCGTCTTTCGCTGATGCTTCTTCTGCATACACGTTCTGTTTTCAGCCGTCGATTCATTCCCGACGTCTCCCTTGGCTGACCCCTGCCCCCTCGCTACAACCCGCCCATGCCCGAAATCATCTTCCACCAGTACGCGATGTCCCCGTTCTCCGAGAAGATCCGCAAGATCTTCGCGCTGAAAAACCTCGAATACCGCGAGGTCGACCAGCCGGCGTGGATGCCGAAGCCGCATCTTACGCCGATGACCGGCGGCTACCGCCGCATCCCCGTGCTGCAGATCGGCGCGGACATTTACTGTGACAGCGCGCTGATCGCGCGAAAGATCGACCAGCTGAGTCCCGAGCCGTCGATCTACCCGGACGGCAAGGCCGCCGCCGCCGAAGGCATGGCGATGTGGGCCGACAAGACGCTGTTCTTCTCGACTGTGCCGCTGGTGTTCACGGCGATGGCCGAGGTGATCCCCAAGGAGCTGTTCGACGACCGGCGCAAGATGTCGCCGCAGCTCAGCATGGAAGTGCTGAAGTCGGCGGTACCGGGATCGCGCGGTGCGCTCGCCTCGGCGTGTGCGATGCTCGACGCATCGCTGTCGAAGAACGCGTTCGTTCTCGGCGATGCGTTCAGCGTTGCGGACGCGGCGGTGTTTCACACGCTGTGGTTCGTGCGCAGCGACCAGGCGTCGGCGGGCATCATCTACTCGAAGCCGAGCCTCGCCGACTGGTTCGGCCGTGTCGAAGCGATGGGCAGCGGGACGCCGGTTTCGATGTCCGGCGACGAAGCGATGGAAATCGCACGCAGCGGAGAACCGGAGGACATCGACAGCTCGCTCGACGATGACCCGTCGGGACTCCGGAAGGGAATGCGCGTCGGCATCTGCTCGGACGATCTTCCGACCGACGTGTTCGTCGGCAAGCTCATCTGCCTGCGCGCGCACGAGATGGTGATCGAGCGCGAGGACCCGGCCGTGGGCCGCGTCGCAGTGCACTTCCCGCGCGCCGGCTACCAGGTGCGGGCGGTCTGAACGACGAAGGGGACAGGTACAGAAAAATGTACCTGCCCCGTTCATCCAACCCCGGGAAAGTCGCCGCCAGACAGTCCGCGACTTTCCTGGGTTTTTTTAAATGTACCTGTCCCCTTTTTTCAGCAGCGCTCGATGATGGTGGCGATGCCCATGCCGCCGCCGATGCACATCGTGATCAGGGCGGTTTGCTTGTCGGTGCGCTCGAGCTCGTCGAGGGCGGTGCCGATCAGCATGCCGCCGGTGGCTCCGAGGGGATGACCGAGGGCGATCGCGCCGCCGTTGACATTGATCTTGTCGGGATCGACTCCGCTCTCCTTGATGAACTTGAGGACGACGGCGGCGAACGCTTCGTTGACCTCGAACAGGTCGATGTCCTTCCACGTCATGCCGGCCTTCTTCAGCGCTCGCTCGGATGCGGGCGCGGGGGCAGTCAGCATAATGACCGGCTCGTCGCCGATCGTGGCCATCGAGATGACTCTGGCGCGCGGCGTGAGAGCGTGGTCCTTCACGTACTTCTCCGACGCGACGAGGATCGCCGACGCGCCGTCGACGATGCCGCTCGAGTTGCCGGCGGTGTGGACGTGCGGGATCGACTTCACGTTCGGGTAGACGTGCCTGGCCTTGTCGTCGAACGACAGCGTGTCGCCCTTCTGCACATAGCCGCCCATGTCGGCGAACGACGGCGGCAGCTTTCCGAGGCCTTCGAGCGTGGTCTCCGGGCGCGGGAACTCGTCGCGGTCGCACACGAGGTTGCCTTCGTAGTCGCGAACCGGGAGCAGGCTTTTCGAGAAGCGGTTCTCGTCCTGCGCGCGCTTCGCGTTCTGCTGGCTGCGCACCCCGAACCGGTCGCAGTCTTCGCGCGTGAAGCCTTCGCGCGCGGCGATCAGATCGGCCGAGATGCCCTGCGGAACAAGCGGATGCTGTTCGCACAGATGACGGTTGTGCGCGTCGAGACCCGACTTGTCGGCACCCATCGGAAGCCGCGACATCTGCTCTACTCCGCCGCCGACGACCAGATCCTGCATACCGGAAGCGGCGCCCATCAGCGCGAAGTTGACGGCCTGCTGTCCGGATCCGCAATAGCGGTTGAGCTGCACGCCCGTCACTTCGTTCGGCCAGCCGGCGTCGAGGACGGCAAACCGCGAAACGACGCCGCCCTGCTCGCCGACCGGCGTGACGCATCCGGCAACGACGTCTTCGACGTCTTTCGGATCGAATCCGTTGCGATCGACGAGCGCCTTCAGGCACGTGCCGAGAAGCTGGTGCGGATGAAGCCCGGCGAGCGAGCCGGTCGCCTTGCCTTTGCCGCGCGGGGTACGAACGGCGTCGATGATGTATGCAGTGCCCATCGATGATCTCCTGTTGGAAAAAAAACGTAAGTTGAACGTGCCGGGTCAAACTGTCGGCGTCAGCACGACCACCGGAATCTCGCGCGACGTGATGCTTTCGTAAACCGCGTACTGCGGATTCATCCGGACCGCCGCGCTCCACAGTCGCGCGCGCTCTTCGCCGGCGGCAGTCGATGCCGTGGCCTCGAGCTTGCGCGGCCCGACCTCGATCGTTGCGCGCGGATCCGCCTTCAGATTCAGATACCAGACCGGATGCTTCTCATTGCCTCCGTTGGAAGCAATCAGCACGAAGCGTCCGCGATCTTCGAAGTACGTAAGCGGGCACGTGCGCATCTCACCGGTCTTGCGACCCTTCGAAGTCAGCAGAAGATTCTTGACGGGGCCGGTCTTGTGTCCGATGCGCCCACCGGAAAGCCGGTAAAGCCGCGTATGGACCTTGCCCATGTTCTTGTAGAAGTTGCTCTCGCCAACGTACTTCCAGAATTTCTGAGCCCCAGTCATGAAAGCCTCCGCCAAATCCAACTGACGCCGTTTTGGAGCGCGCCGGGGCGGGGGCGTGCGCGGACGCGCCTATGAGCGAAGCGAATCGAAGCGTACGCGCACGCCCCCGCCCCGGCGCGCGATACGGACATCCGCGACGACCTCGCGAGCTCAGACATCGTGCGGCAATCCAAGAAGCCTCTCGGCGATCACGTTCTTCTGGATATTCGGCGTCCCGCCGCCGATCACGTAGGCAGGCCACGACAGCATCTGGTGCTGCCAGCGCCCCTTGTCGACGACGCGGGGTGAATTCTTTGCGAGCCCGCCGAAGCGGCCTTCGATCTCGAGCGCAAGCCGCCCGATCTCGACCTCGAGCTCCGCGCGAAGCAGCTTGTTGACGGACGTCTCCGCACCGACTTCCTCGCCGCGAAGCTGCCGCGTGAGAAACCGAAGGCCAGTAAGACGCATCGCCTCGATCATCGTCTCCATGCGCGCGAGCCGCTGGCGCACGAACGGATCCTCGATCGCCGCGCGGCCGCTGCGCCGGCAGCGCTTCGCGAGATCTTTCAGGTCCTCGAGCGCATGCACCATCGCCGTGACTTCGGCGATCGAGCTGCGCTCGTTGGCGAGCGCGTGCTTGGTGACGTCCCAGCCCTGGCCTTCGGCGCCGAGCCGGTTCGCGACCGGCACGCGCACGTCGTTGAAGAACACCTCGGCAAACGGTGTCTCTCCGTTCATCGTCTTGATCGGCTTTACTTCGATGCCGGGAGAATTCATCGGCACCAGCACGCACGTGATGCCCTGGTGCTTGGATCCGCTCGAATCGGTGCGAACCAGCAGGATCATCCACTGCGCCCACATCGCGAGCGACGTCCAGATCTTCTGGCCGGTGATCACGTAGTGGTCGCCGTCGCGTACGGCCTTGCACTGAAGCGACGCAAGATCGCTTCCGGAGCCGGGCTCCGAGTAGCCCGTGCACCAGTGTTCCTCGGCCCTCAGAATCGGAGGGATGTAGCGCTGCTTCTGTTCTTCGGTGCCATACTTGATGATGCCGGGCCCTACCCACGCAAGACCCATGTACGAAAGCCCGAGCATCGGTGCGCGAGCGTTCCCGCACTCCTGCTTGAGGATCATCTGCTCGACGAGGCCGCCGCCTCCGCCACCGACTTCCTTCGGCCACGAAAATCCGACCCAGCCCTTCTCGTGAAGCGCCTGGTTCCAGGCGAGCAGCTTCGGCAGGCGATCCATCGCCGACTCGATGTCGTCACCACCCGCGCCTTTGTCGCCGCTCGGATTCTGCTTGGCGAGGAACTCGCGCACTTCGCGGCGGAACGCTTCTTCCTGTTCGGAGAACGTGAAGTCCATGTCAGAGCCCCTGCACCGTAAGCAGCCGTTCGTGATGGTATTCGACGCTGCCGTCGACGCTGCGGCAGTACCTGCCGCGCTTGTAGTAGAGGTGCGCGTCGCATTCCCACGTAAAACCAACCGCGCCGTGGATCTGGATTCCGTCTTCGCCCGCGCGATCGAGCGCGATCGAAGCGTACGCCTTGGCCATCGAGACGTGCGCGCGCGCATCGGGAACGTTGTCGACGGCCCAGGATGCAAAATAGACGAGCGATCTTGCCGATTCGACGTCGACGAAGATCTCGGCGAGCCGGTGCTTGACGCCCTGAAATTTCCCGATGTACTGGCCGAACTGCTTGCGCACCTTGGCGTACTCGGTCGCAAGCCGCAGCGCCGCATCCGCGGCGCCGACCATTTCGGCCGCGAGCGCAACGGTTGCGGCGTCGAGCACCTTCTCGAGCTCGCGCCAGACCGTGCCCGCGCCGCCGAGCCGCTGAGAATCGCTTACGCGAACGCCGTCGAGCACGACCTCGGCCGCCCGCGATGTCGCATCGATCATGCGAAGCGGCGTAACCGTGATGCCCTCGGCATCGCTCGGTACCGCGTAAAGGCTGATGCCTTCTTCCTCACGCACGGCGATCAGCAGCAGATCGACCGCCTGTCCCCACGGAACGAACATCTTCCTCCCTGTGAGGACCGAATCGATCGCCGTCGCCTCGACACCTGCCTGCGTCAGGTCGTCGCTCTCTTCGAGCACGGCGAGCGATGCGATGAGCTCGCCCGAAGCGATCTGCGGCAGCCACTTCTCCTGCTGCTCGACGGAGCCAAGCGCGGCGATGGCGCGCGCCGCGGCCGCATTCGCGAGGATCGGCGACGGACAGAGCGAGCGTCCCGCTTCTTCGGCCAGGATCACGAGGTCTTCCCATGAGCGACCGAGGCCGCCGAATTCTTCCGGAATCGTCAGCGCGGGCCAGCCGAGCTCGGCCATCTTCTTCCACAGACCGGTGTCGTGCGGCTCTTTCGACGCCATGATCGTGCGCACGCGCTCGAGCGGACACTCCGAGTCGAGGAAGCGCCGCACCTGGGCCTTGAGCTGTTCCTGATCCGAGCTGAATCCGAATTCCATGGCCGCGTTCCTTCCACCGATCTTTACTATTTGCAAGACCCTGCATATAAGCCCCGCGCATCTGGCGCGCGCAGCGCGCGCTTGCCGGCGCGCTCTGGGCGCGCCCTATTTTCACCGGAGGTTTTTGAGATGGCAGATTTCGGACTGAAGGGCCGCACCGCGGTCATTACTGGCGCCGGCGGCGGACTCGGACGTACCCATGCGCTCCTTTTTGCAAAGTACGGAGCCAATGTGGTCGTCAACGATCTGGGCGGTTCCTTCAAGGGCGAAGGCAAGGGATCGGAGATGGCCGACAAGGTCGTCGACGAGATCAAAGCTGCCGGCGGCAATGCGGTCGCCAACTACGATTCGGTTTCCACCGAAGCGGGCGCCAACGGCATCATCAAGACGGCCGTCGACACGTTCGGCAAGATCGACATCCTCGTCAACAACGCCGGCATCCTTCGCGACACGTCGTTCGTCAAGATGACCGATGCCGACTGGGATCTCGTGTTCGCGGTGCACATGAAGGGCGCCTACTACTGCACCAAAGCGGCGTGGGGCCACATGCGCGACCAGAAGTACGGACGCGTCATCCTGACGTCGTCGGCTTCGGGCATCTACGGCAACTTCGGCCAGACCAACTACGCCGCCGCCAAGATGGGCCTCGTCGGTCTCGGCCAGACGCTCGCGCTCGAAGGCGAGAAGTACAACATCCGCGTCAACATGATCGCTCCGGTCGCCGCGAGCCGCATGACCGAGTCGCTGATGCCTCCGTTCGTGCTCGAAAAGCTCAAGCCCGAGTGCGTCTCGCCGCTCGTCGTCTACCTCTGCTCGGAGAACGTCGACGTCAACGGCGAGCTCTACGAAGTCGGCGCCGGTGCCGTAGCGCGCATCGAAACCCTTCGCAGCAAAGGCCTCGCGATGAACCCCGACGAAATCACCGTCGAAGCCGTCGCCGAAGCCTGGACGAAGATCAACGACATGACCGACGCGCAGATCCTCCGATCGATCGGAGAATCGACCCAGACCACGCTCGCCCACTGCATGAGCTGATCGGAGAGAACAGACCACGCTGCGCGGCGTTGCCGGGGCGGGGGCGTGCGCGGACGCGCCTATGAGCGCAGCGAATCGAAGCGTACGCGCATGCCCCCGCCCCGGCGACGCCAACGCCACGCACCGGAATTACAGGAGAGAAGCCCATGTCGATCGACGTTCAGAAAGTCCTCGGGCAGGAGCTCGCGGAGATGCCTTTCGAGTGGAAGGAGCGCGACATCATTCTGTATGCGCTCGGTCTCGGAGTCGGCGTCGGTGAAGTCCCGACCAGCGAGAACGTGCTGCGCTACACGTACGAGAACCAGCTCAAGGCCATTCCCACGTATGGCGTCGTGCCGGCGTTCCCCGCGCTGACCGGCGTGCTGTCGGTTCCGGGTTTCGAGATCAATCCGATGATGATCCTGCACGGCGAGCAGACGACCGAAGTGCTGTGCAAGGAAGTTCCGACCCGCGCCGACACGCTGACCAGCGCGAAAGTCACCGGCATCTTCGACAAGGGCAAGGGCGCGCTCGTTACGCTCGAAGCAATCACGAAGGTGAAGGGCGGCGAAGACCTGTTCCGCAACGAGTTCGGAATCTTCGTGCGCGGCGAAGGCGGATTCGGCGGGCCCTCGGGTCCGGCGCCCGGCAACGAAGCGCCCGCCCGTGAACCGGACGCCGTCCGCGAGTATCCGACGATGCCGCACCAGGCCGTGCTCTACCGCCTGTCCGGCGACTACAATCCGCTGCACATCGATCCGCAGTTCGCCGCGTTCGGCGGATTCGACCGGCCGATCCTTCACGGCCTGTGCACGTACGGCAACGTCGCGCGCGCCGTGATCGACGAATACACCGACGGCGACCCCACGAAATTCCGCTCGATCAAGGTGCGTTTCTCGGCCCCTGTGATGCCCGGCGAGACCATCGTCGTGAAGATGTGGAAGGAATCCGCGACCGACATCCTGTGCGAGGCGTCGGTCAAGGAGCGGCAGCTCGCGGTCGTCAAGAACGCGCGGGTCACGCTTCGCTGACGGAGCCGCAGGCGCGTGCCGAAGGTCGCATCACGCAAGCCGCCCGGTCCGGCTCGCAAGCGTTCGGCCGCCGGACTTTCGACGAGCTCGAAGGCCCCGGCGGCGAAGCCGCGCCCGGCGCCGGCCGCCAAGACTTCGCCGCGGCCGGTCCGAAAACGAATCGCCGACGTGGCGGCCGACGACGCGCGTCCGGCGCGTCGCCGCAACAGAGAGCAGACCATCAACGACATCCTCGATGCGGCCGAGCGGCTTCTCGATCAGAAGGGTCCCGACGGTTTCGGCCTGGCCGAGCTCGGCCGCGCCGCCGGAGTTTCGTTCGGCCTGATCCATCATTACTTCGGCGGCAAGGAAGGACTGCTGCGCGAAGTCCTGCGGCGCACGCTGCGGCAGATGGGACGAGAGATCCGTCGTATCCAGGAGACCGGAGCGTTCTGGGACACCAAGGCGCCTGCCGTGGTCGTCGTGTTCGACACCTACCTTCGCAAACCCGGCTTTGCCCGGCTGATGGCGTGGGGCCTGCTCAAGGATCTGCTCGTCGCCGAGGAAGTCTCGCTCGAGGTCCAGCGCGACCGTGAGGCCCTCGACATGATGGTCGATCGACTTCGCGAAGGGATGCCCGGGGCAAGCCGCATCGACGCGGCTGCACTGACGACGCTGCTGACCAGCGCGGTGCTCGGATTCAACCTGCTGCGGCCGCTGCTCGTGCAGACGCGAGGCTGGAACGCGAGGTCGGATGAAATCCTTCGCGAGCAGCTTGTCCGGGCCATGATCTCGATCGCACGGCCGAAGTCCAACCGGGCCTGATCCGCACGATCGGGATGTGAGGGATGTGCGGGCGTTCAAGCCCGCCGAATTGCCGACAGGTGGACTGAATGCTAAGACCGACGGAGGAGTGGGAGCGGATGGCCGCACCGCGCGCAGCTGCCAAGTCCGGCCCTGATGTCTGACCAGCACGTTCCATGGAGGGATCGATGAAGATGAAGAGGATGTTCCTTGTGGGCTCGTTGTGCGCCGCCGCGCTGACGGCCGCCGCCATTGCCGAGGCCGCCGATGACGTGGTCGTCGAAGCTCCGGCCAGCAACTCGGCAGCCATCGCGGCGTCAGACGCCGCAGCTGCCGCGCCGAAGGACGAGACCGTCAAGCTGCGCGGCTTCTATGGAGGCGGCTCGATCGGAGGAAGCTTCTTCGAGGGCGGCGGGAGGCACTCGCGGATCTACAACCGCAGCAGCGACGACGACAACGGGGACGGCGTGCCCGATGCGTTCGACGCCGACCACATCAGCAACGAGAACAACTTCATGTGGACCGCGTTCTTCGGCTACCGGATGGCCGACTGGCTCGGCGTCGAGGTCGGCTGGACCGATATCGGCGGATTCAAGGCGTCGCACGACGCGAACCCGGCCTACACGAACGACCGCGACACCAAGATCAGCCCGTCGGTCAACGGACTGGAAGCACGCCTGCGGGCCTGGGTCCCGCTCGGAACCGACCGCGTCGCCGGCATCGGCGGAATCGGCGTCTTCGTATTCCAGTCGCACGGTAACAAGCAGTGCAGCGGCCGTGTCGCCGGAGTTTCCGACCCGTGCAACAAGGGTGTGGGCCACTTCGACCAGGCGCCGAAGGCGCTCGATCCGAAGGAGGACAGCGGCCAGGCACTCACGATCAGCGCCGGGCTTCAGTTCCGCGTGACCGACAACATTCTGCTCCGCACGGAGTATCAGCACTTCTTCTCGGTGCTCGACCAGGGCGTCGACATGGTCACGGCAAGCGTGGTCTTCGGGTTCTGGGATGTGTTCGGCCAGGGCAGAGCGGGCGGCAGCGACGACCTGGGTGGCGTGGTCGTCGAGTAGCTGGACATCAGCGATCTGCGGGGACGGCTGCACATCGTCGGCAGCGGTTCGCCGCACAAGGCAAAGGCCGCGGAGCGACGTTTCCGCGGCCTTTTCTTTTGTCGGCAGCACCCTCTGTTGGCGCACATCACGTGCGCGCAGCGAGAGTTGACGTCACCGCCCGCGTCGGACCTAATCTGCGCCTGGCCGAAACAATTCGCCGGCGCGCACGCGCGGACCGGCCCTTGAATCCATGGGGAGCTCTACTGGTATGAAGTCACGTTACATCGTTGCAACATCGCTTGGCGTCATGCTGCTGGCTGCATGCTCGGCCAACAAACAGTCGGCGTCGCACGCCGAAGGCTCGCACGAGACCGCGAAAGCCGAGGCGCCCGCCAAGGAGAAGGGCAATCCCGGCCGGCCCGCTCCGGCAGGCTCACCGCTGGCCAAGATCCAGGACGGAATGGCCGATACCGACGTGCGGCGAATCCTCGGCGAACCGGACAGCTCGAAGAGCTACATGACCGGCAAGCAGTTCATTCCGTACTACTACGGTCCGGATACCGGGCGCACCGAATACATCTACAAGGGTCTCGGCCGCATCACGCTGACGCGTAACCGCTACAGCGGCGGCCTCAAGGTGATCCGCGTGGACTACGATCCGAACATCTGACGCGTTCGTCCGCAGCAGCAGAACGGTTCCGGGCCGTTCCGCGGTTCAAAAAGAAAGAGGGCTGGATCATGACGATCCAGCCCTCTTTTTCGTTCCTCGACGGAACGGTTCGCTCGTCAGATCCCGTTCGCGCTGAACGCGATGCCGAGTCCTGCCTGCCAGTTCGGCGCGTTGTCGCACAGGCCGACACCGACCGTCGGGCGGATGACGAGCTCGTTGTCGCCGCCAACCCCGATGTAGATGTCCGCGCCGGGAATGATGCTGACCGGATCGTTGTCGCCGCTGCCTACCGCTTCGCTGGTGAAGTGCTCATGCTGGATTTCAGCCCGTGCGACCACCATGTCGCCGATTGGGACGAGCACGCCCAGGTTGTTGTCGAAGCGGTCGAACACGTCATCGGCGTCGCTGTTCGGCAGATTGTCGAACCGATGCGTGTCGGGATCCGTCGTCACGTAGTAGCCGGCGTGGTAACGGATGCTGGCCGGACCGGCCATCACGCCGACGGTCAGGAAAGGCTCGAAGCCATACGCATTGGTACCGAAGTGCGTTCCGTTGTCATGCCCGGCAGTCGGGAACGTCGCGACCAGTCCCGCACCGAACGTAAAGATGTCGGTACGGACCGGCATGACCTTGCCCCACAGCCGAAGGTCGCCGAATGCACTGGCACCATCGCCCGAGACGTGGTCCTGCTGAACGTAGAGGTACGGCATCAGCGCGCCGACCTCGAACAGGTCCTTTCCGTACGAGATATGGAGATCGGTATTGACCGCCTCGAAGTCTCCGGAATGGTCGTAGTAATGAATCCCGTACATCGAATCGAGCTCGACCCACAGGCCATGCGTCGTCTCGGCGTCTGTCAGGAAGCCCGCGAACTTGTGCATCGCGCGCGGAGTGGGTGGCTCCGGTGTCGGTACGGCTGCCGGCAACGGGGCCGGGATTTCTTCGGCCTGCTCGGCTTCACCGTATGCGCCTGCGAATGCGAACGTCGTTGCGCCCAGCATTGCGGACGCGAACACCACAGAAAAAAGTCCTTTCTTCATCGAAATGCCTCCTGAGAGCTTCCCGTTTTTGATTGTGCCGAATTTCGCATTCCGGCCGCGACAGTCAACTGACCCCTCGAGCTCCCCTTCGTTCGTCAGACGATGGTAGCAGTTTTATGCGAACACCACCGCATCCCGGGCAGAGAATTGCATGAAACCATGTTCACGGTGGTGAGACCTCGGTCACCGCGCCCGTACGACGCAATGGGGGGCGAGGTCTTCTGAACAAAAATGTGCAGCCCTCGATTAGTAGAACCGGTAGAGCACACCGAACGTGATCGGGACGATGCCGTAGTCCGAGCTTTTCCCGGTCGGCAGAAAGTAGCCGACGTCGGCCGAAAACGCCCAGTTGCGGGTCGCGTAGACCTCGAGTCCGCCGGCAAAACGGAATGCGACGTTCGAATCGCCCTTGTCGCCGCCGTTGTCCCTGGCGGCGTTCGACGGATCGACCTTGGCGTAATCCGCGCCAAACAGGGCGTACGGCTGGACGATCCCGTGAAACGGATAGAATTTGCCGTTCAGGCCGATCATCCAGATGTTGGTGTCGCCGGACCCGGCGTTATCGTCGAAGGCGAGATAGTGTTCCCAGTCCAGCTCGAGCGCGAACCATTCGTTGAAGCGGTAACCGCCCTTGACGTAGTAGCCCCAGCTGTCGTCGAATTTGACGCCGCTTACGTCGAAATTCTCGAAAGCATAGGCGCCGCCGGCCCCGACGAACGGTCCGGAGCGTCCATACTCCTGATCCGCCGCGCGGGCCGTAGTGGCTGAAGCCACAAGTGCGACGGCCGATAAGAGTGCTGCAATACGGGTCCACGACATGTGCGATTCCTCCAGTGGTCGTTTTCGGTCCGGATCGGAGACTGGTTCGCGAAACACGCCCTGCATCCGCCGCAGTCGCAAGCCGCCTGGCCCGCTCGACGCACTATATTCACCGCTGAAAAAGCGCGCAATGAAATGGCGGTCGGAACACCCCCGAAAGGCGATGCGAATTCCGCGAGGGTCCTCAGAGGCGACGCGCCGCAGGTGCCACTTCTTCCGAGAAGGCCTGCAGCTCATCGAGAAGAACCGGACCGAAGCTGAGGAAAATGAAATGCGTAACTCCGACCGCAAGGTAGCTGCGTACCTGTTCGAGACACTCGTCCTTGCTTCCGATCATGATGCGCTCGCGTGCCTGTTCGGGTGAAAGCCCGTAGGCGCGTGCGAGCGTGCTGCACGCCGAGGTCTGACGGTCGGAGTTGGTGCTGTAGCAGAGCGGCAGCGCAACGCTCTTCTCGATGGCGTCCGTATCGCGCCCCAGCCTGTCGCCGTGATCTCGGATCACGTCGATGAGCTCCTTCATCTGCGCCGGCGTTCCGAAGGAATTCCACATGTCCGCATGCTCGGCGACGATGCGGAGCAGCACTTTGCGGCCGGCGCCGCCGATCATCAGCGGCGGACCGCCGGCCTGTACCGGACCCGGCTCCGCGTGCGCGTCGCGAACCCGATAATGATTGCCGTCGAGCGAAATCCTCTCGCCGCGCAGCATGCCTTTGAGAATCCTGCACGATTCGTCGAGCGCGCCGAGCCGCCGCGGGATCGGCGGATATTCGATACCGAAACTGTCGTGCTCGAGCTCGTACCAGCCCGCTCCCAGGCCGAGGTTCAAACGGCCTGCGGAGATGTGATCGACCGAAACCGCCATCTTCGCGAGCACGCACGGGTTACGGTACGTGTTGCCGGTGACGAGATGCCCGATGCGCGCGAGCCGCGTCGCGTGTGCGAGCGCAGCGAGCAACGTCCAGCCTTCATGACAGGGCCCGTCCGGATCGGAGAAAATCGGATAAAAGTGATCGAAGAGCCACAGCGAATCGTAGCCCCACGAATCCGCAGCGACCCAGGTGTCGTGGAGCTCTCTCCACGTCATGTTCTGTTGAGCAGTCTGGATGCCGAAGCGGACTACCACCAGACTTCGTCGCGAACGAAATCGGGATTCGTGCTGCCGATGCACGTCAGCATCGTGCCGTCGGCGCTCGTCTGCGAGGTCTTGCTCGCACGCGCGGTGAGCTCGTAGAAATCCGCTTCGAGCTCGTCCTGCGCGGCCGGCATGGCGATCACGTGATACGTGGCCTGGGCCTTGCCTTCCTTGAAGTAGACGATCGTGCCGTCGTCGGCGAGCGTGTCGAGATAGCGCTGGAGCCGGCGTTCGCGTTCGTTCGGCATGTCGGCGCGCGGGATGTCGAAGGCGAGTCCGAATACGTGCGTAGGCGGAACGCCCGCACGAATCGTGTTCGCGTTGGCGTTGCTCGCCATCAGCTTCTTCTGGTACGTCCACGGACGCACCAGGCTGGTCACCTGCAGCGGCGTGAACGCGTTGCCTTCGGTGTCGCGCAGGTGTGCCGCGATCCTGTAGAGGAGCCCGGCTGCCGGCTTGGCAAGCCGGTAGAGCTTCGCGCGACGGGTAAGGTCGTGCTCCTTCTCGCCGACCGGCGAGTTTCCTTCCTTGCGGATCGAGATGCCGAGACCGATCGGATCGTCGGGCACGTCGACCAGCCAGCCGCGCGCGCAGGCCGCATCGAGCGCATCGTAGTCTTCCATCCACAGGCGCTCGACGACGTCGTGCGTGAAGATGCGGGCGAGCTGTTCCTTCTTGGTTTCTGCTTCGCGCGGTCGGGCGGATTCGAGTGCCAGCGGGCCGGCGCTCGACTGCCTGCTTGCGAGTTGCTCGCCCTGGCCTGCAGGGAGCGGCCGCTTGGCGTCGGCCAGTGCAGGTGCGGCCGGGCTCATCGCCAGTACCAGAGCCGCCGCGATCATGCTCGATTTTGCGTTCATCCCTCTACTACCCCCGAGACCACCCCGGCTGGCCCCGCCTTCACAGCGACCGAGTGTACCCGCCGTGTGACGTTTCGCAACGGAATCCGACATCATGGGCCATGGCTTCCCGCGTACTGAAGGCAATCGGCGAAATTGCCCGGCACTGGCCGGTCGTCAGGCGCGATCCTCTGGGCGCGCTCGACGTGCTGACTCCATCCGATGGCGTCCGCTGCATCGCCGACATCGAATACGGACAGCACGGTGGACAGCGACTGGACCTGTACTTTCCCAGGAACGGTCCCTCGCCCGCTTCCGCAGTGGTCTTCTTTCATGGGGGGCGCTGGAGTTACGGCCGCAAGGACGAATACCGCTTCGTCGCCCATGCGCTCGTCGCCCGCGGCCACGCCGTGGCGGTCTGCGACTACCGAAAGTATCCCGCGGTACGGTTTCCGTCCTTTGTCGAGGATGGCGCGGCGGCAATTGCGTGGGCGATGCGTCATCTTCCGAATGGTCCCGCGGATGGTCCCGGCCGCTCCGGTCACGGCGTCGACCCGAGGCTGATCTTCCTGATGGGGCATTCGGCGGGCGCCCATATCGCAGCCCTGGCGACGATGGACCGGCGCTACAGCGCGGTGCACGGAATCGAGCCCGATGACGTGGCCGGCCTCGTGCTGATGTCGGGGCCGTTCGATTTCTTTCCGATCAAGGGCGAAGAGCTTCGCGACATCTTCGGCCCCGCTGAAAACCATGCCGAGACGCAACCGCTGCGCTTCGTACGGCGCGGGCTGCCGCCGATGCTGCTCCTGCACGGACGCCGCGATCGCACCGTTCGCCCGCGCAGCAGCGCGATGCTCGCCAGCGCAATTCGCGAGAACGGCGGCGAGGCTCGCGTGATCTTCTACGACTTCGTCACGCACACGAACATCCTTGCGGCGCTCTCGGACCGGATCGGTTTTCTGGTGGCGCCCGCACTCGAAGACATCGGTGCGTTTCTCCAGCGAAGGATAGCCGAGATCACCTCGCCGCCGGCCGGCTGACCGTCAGTGCTTCATCCAGTCCGGCGAAGGCGCTTCGGCCAGCACGACCCAGGTGCGGCTGAACATTCCGCCGACGCGGGCAAACCCGCGAATGCCGAGCCCGGCGCGCCGGAATTCGCCTTCGATTTCCCGGCTCGACAGGTGATTGCGCGGAAACCGCGCCGGAAGACCGAGCCGCTGCCGGAGCCTTTGCCACAGGAAGCTCATGCCCTCGGTGTGGCAGTACTCGACGATGACCCAGCGGGTAGTTACCCGGCGCATCTCGCGCAGGGCCCGCAGCCTGCCCGTCCGCCGGACGTGCGGCATGACTCCGAGACACAGCACCAGGTCGAAAGACTGCGGCCGCAGCGGCAGCGCGCCGGCATCTGCACAAAGGACCGAAAACCCGGGCGCATCCGGCCCTCCGCCGGAAGCCCTCGCGGTGACGAGTTCGGCTTGCGAGCAGTCGAGAGCGACGAGGAAGGCGGGCTTTTTGGCCGCCAGCGTCGTCATCCAGCGTCCGTTGCCGCAGCCCACGTCGAGAATCGAGCGCACGTCGCCTGTCGCACGCAGAGCCCGTTCGACGGCCCTGCGCTCGTCCCGGTCAATATCCCGCCTTTCGCCTTCTCCCGGCCGCAAAACGCACCCCGTCCCCAGGGATCGCGACCCGAAACCGGCCGAGGAGAGCCAGTCCGGGCAACAAGTGGTGGATGGACCGGGAAGCTAACAAGCAGCCTCAAGCTGAGTCAATCGGGCATCCGCGAGTCGAGGCCCATCATGCGCGCGAGGATCAGCTTCATGACCTCGTTGGAACCGGCGTAGATCGGCATCGCGCGCACATCGACGAAATCGCGCGCGACCGGATACTCGGCCATGTAGCCGTAGCCGCCGTGGAGCTGGACCGCTTCGTAAGCGACACGGTTGGCAAGGTCGCTCATCCACCATTTGGCCATCGATACGCGCCGGGTGATGTCGGTGCCCTCCTCGAACTCGTCGATGACGGCATCGAGGAACGTGCGTCCGATCTCGACCTCAGTCGCCAGCTCGACGAGCTTGAATGCATTGTGCTGGAAGGAGCCGATCGGCGTTCCGAAGGCTTTGCGCTCTTTCACATACGGAAGCGTCTTCGCCAGGATCTGCTCGGCAGCCACCTGCGCGGCGATCGAGATCATCAGGCGCTCCCTCTGGAGGTTTTCCATCAGATAGCGAAAACCGTGACCTTCGGCCCCGAGCAGGTTCGCAACCGGCACGCGGCAGTCCTCGAAGAACAGCTCGGCGGTGTCCTGGATGTGCTGGCCCATCTTTTCGAGCGGCCGGGCCTTGAGGAATCCGGGCGTCCCGGTCTCGACGACGATCAGGCTGACGCCCTGCGAAGCCGGCGCCGCCGGATCGGTGCGGCATGCAAGGATGATCAGGTCGCAGTCGACGCCGTTCGAGATGAACGTCTTCTGGCCGTTGATGACCCAGCTGTCGCCGTCGCGCACCGCCGTCATCTTGAGATTGGCGAGGTCCGAGCCGACCGACGGCTCGGTCATTCCGATCGCCGTCAGGATCTCGCCGCTTGCGCACCCCGGCAGCCAACGCCGCTTCTGTTCCTCTCCCGCAAGCTGTTCGAGATACGGCACGACGATGTCGGCATGTACGGAGACGCCGGTCTGCAGCCCCATGAAGCCGGTGCGGCCGAGCTCCTCGCAGATGACCGCCGAGATGCCGAATCCTGCCGCGCTGCCGCCGAACGCTTCGGGCAGCCACGGGCACAGAAACCCGGAGCGGCCCATCGCCTGCCAGAACGAACGCGGCGTGCGGCGCTGCCGTTCCCATTCGCCGAGGTGCGGTGCGACCTCGCGCGAAAGAAACGACCGGAAATGCGAACGCAGCTCTTCGACTTCGGCAGTGCGCCAGGCAGCCCTGGCCATCAGCCGACCTCTTTCATCAGGGCTTCGTAGCGGTCGAGCATCGGCAGCAGCTTCTCGCGCGGCGCCGACGGCAGGCTGAACACCGCGCGCGCGACGCCGCTGTCGCGATAGCTCACGAGCTGGTCCTTGTCCGGCGCAACGCCGAAGACCGAAACTTCGATCGACTTCGGATCGCGGCCGGCAGCCGTCGCGGCCTCGGCAAGCGTGCCCATCTCGCGCTCGACGTTGGTGAACACGCCGATCGGAATCCATCCGTCGCAGTAGCGCACGACGCGCTCGATGCCCTTCGCCCCGTGCGCACCGAGAACGATCGGCGGATGCGGCTTCTGCACCGGTTTCGGGTTCGAGAAGATCGGATCGAAATCAACGAACTCGCCGTGGTACTCGGCCTTCTCGTTCGTCCAGATCGCTTTCATCGCTTCGATGCGCTCGCGCAGCACCTTCCATCGCTTCTTCGAATCGGTGCCGTGGTTGGCCATCTCTTCCACGTTCCAGCCGCCGCCGATGCCGAGGATTGCGCGCCCGTTCGAAATGCGATCGAGCGTGGCCACTTCCTTCGCCAGCACGATCGGATCGCGCTGAATGACGAGCGCGATGCCGGTGGCGAGTCGCAGCTTCTTCGTTACGGCCGCGCACGCGCCGAGCGTCACGAACGGGTCGAACGTATCGTAGTAGTGCTGCGGCAGATCGCCGCCGCCGGGAAACGGCGTGGCCCGCGATGCGGGAATGTGGGTGTGCTCGGGAAACCACAGCGATTCGAAGCCCCGCGCCTCGGCTTCGACCGCAAGCTCCGGAGCCGGCATGGCGTATTCGGTGACGAAGATGTTCAGGCCGTATTTCATCGCAGGCTTTTCTCCAGTACAGGGATGCCGAAAGGGCGAAACTGCATGAGCTCGACGGGCGAGGATCCAGTACCTGGCCCCCGGACAGGCAGCGGCGAACGTAAGCGAGCCCTTGCCGCAAGACAATCGCCGCAGGATCGGGCGCGGCTCTCACGCGTTAAGCCGCAACGCATGGGGCACAGAAGAAGGAGCATGCGATGAACATCAACGGGGAACCCGTCTACGTCGGCCGTGATTTCGGCGGGCGCGAAGTCGCAATCGATGCTGCGCTCGTCGAGCGTTATGTCCGCGCGCTCGGCCACCGGCTCGAGATCTATTCGGAGCTCGCCCCTGCCCTCACGCTCCATTCGGAATGTTACGAGAATCTCCAGTGGTACCTCGCCAACATCTGGGGAAACCTGCACGCCCGCCAGGAGTGGGAGCTGTTCGGCGAGGTTCCGCTCGGCTCGCACGTGCGGACGCGCGGATTCATCCGCGATCGCTATCGCAAGCGCGGGCGCGACTACGTGGTCAAAGAGACGTGGGTGCAGGACGCGGACGGAAACCTTCTCAGCCGCGGGCTGACGCACCAGAGCTTCCTCATCCCGCAGGAAGGAGAGCGTCCCGTCGCAGTCGACAAGGATCGCGAGAAACGAAGCGATCGCACGTTTGAAATCGGCGGCAAAGGCCGGGCACTCGCGCCGCTCGGACTCGCGGTGAGCGAGGACGTCTGCATGGCGTTTTCAGGGCCGACCGAGAATTACCATACCAATCGCGACGCGGCCCGCGCGCTCGGATTTCCCGACATTGTCGTTCAAGGAATGCTTCCGATCTGCCTCGTCTCCGAGCTGCTCACGCGCGAATACGGTCGTGGCTGGCTCGCCGGCGGCAAGATGGACGTCCGCCTCGTCAATGTCCTGTGGGCCGACGAGCATATCGAGGCCCGGGCCGAGGAAACCTCCGAAGTTCCAGAGGCCGGACGAACCCGCGTCCACCTCGACGTATGGGTCGAAAAGACCGACGGGACCCGGGTGATCGTCGGAACTGCGAGCGCATTGCGCTGAGCCTCCGCGGGCGGCTGCAATAAGGCGAAGCGCACGGCCCCGGATGCACTTCGGAGCCCATCGCGACCCCCGTTTCTGCTCAGATTTTGCATTGACTGTGCAACCTCTGGCGAATACTTTGCCGCCACACGGGCCCTGCTAGCGGGCCAGGGGAGGCCTCATGATTTCCATCCGACCGTTCGACCGCCTCGGACTGACCGTTTTGTCCCTGGCCGCAACGACCCTGCTCGCTGCGCCTGCGTTCGCGCACATCGACGCGCACTATCCCATTGCCGGCGGCTCTCTGAAGATGAGCTCGTCGAGCGATCCGAAAGACAACTATTTCAAGTTCAAGACCACCGGCCAGCTCGGGATCAACCCCGTCAGTCTCTCGGAAGACCCGACCGCCGAGGCATCGTCGCTGATCGTGCGCGGCACCGGCGCGTTCGCCGGCTCGACCGAGATCATCCACCTGAACTCGGGGAACTGGTCGCGGATCGGATCCGAAGAAAAGCCGAAGGGCTGGAAGTACGAGAGCGACGTCTACGACACCCACAGCGGCGGCATCACCAAGATCCAGATTAAGTCCGGCAAGACCACGGGCTCGCTGCAGATCCAGGCGAAGGGTTATTACTGGCCGTTCGACATCGTCGGCGAGCAGGATTCGATCGAGATCGTGCTGACGATCGGCACGTACGTGTTCTGCGCAGAGTTCTCCCCGACCCTCGAGGCCGACTTCAAGACCAATCTCGAAGGTGAAGTCGAGGCGAGGGACTCCAATCCCCCGTCGACATGTCCGAGGGTCTGCGGAAATGGCGTGCTGGACACCGACGAAGAGTGCGACGACGGCAACGCGGACACGAACGACACCTGCACGAACGAATGCGTCGGATGCAATCCCGCCGATGCCGTTTACGACACCACGTTCGAAGGCATCCAGCAGCTCATCTTCGATGCGTACGACTGCTCGAACGATGCGTGCCACGGCTCCTCGCAGCAGGGCGGCCTCGACCTGCGGGCCGGCAATTCTTACGCGTCACTTGTGGGCGTCACCTCGTCGATCGATGAGGAAAAGGTGCGCGTGTTCCCCGGCGACCAGGACGAGTCGATCCTGTACCTGAAGCTCGCCATGGCGACGCTCGACGGTTACGAGCCGCACACCGGCGGCACTCCGATGCCGTTCACCGGTACGCCCATCACCGAGGACCAGCTCGAGGCGGTCAAGCTGTGGATTCGCGGCGGAGCGTCGGAAACCGGCGTCGTTGCGGGTACCGCCGAGCTTCTCGGAAGCTGCCTGCCGCCGCCGACCCCGCTCAACATCCCGCAGCCGGAAGTTCCCGATCCGTCCGTCGGAACGCAGATGGCGATGCCTGGCTATCTTCTTCCTCCGGGCGAAGTCGAAGGATGCGTAGCGACGTATTACGACATCTCGGCGTCAGTGCCGGAAGCCGATCTCAAAGACTGTCCGGGCGCGTTCCCGGGCACGAATGAAACGGGTTACCGCGCGGGCAAGTGTTTCACGTACAGCGAGAACGACCTGTACCAGGACGCGCAGTCCCACCATTCGATCGTTCACATCTATCCGGGAACCCACACCTACACCGATTCGCGCTGGGGCGGATGGAAGTGTTACGGCGGACCGACGCCGGACGCGGTCTGCGATCCGTCGGTCGCCGATGCTTGCGGAACCGACGGCGTATGCGGGAGCAAGTTCCACAAGGGCGTCGCATGCCTGCCGACTCTGCAGGAGCCGAACTGGGCTCCGGTGGATTTCGACTCTTCCTCTGCGCCGCAGTTCTCGGGGTCGCAGGAGTCGACGGCCCAGTTCGCATTCCCGGCCGGTGTCTACAGCATGCTTCCGCTCAAGGGCCTGGTCGTGTGGAACTCGCACGCGTTCAACCTGACCACCGAAGATACGATCATGAATTCGTGGATCAATTTCACGTATACGAGCGACCAGACGTATGCGGCGCAGGGAATGTTCGACAACAACTGGATCTTCACGCAGAACGTGCCGCCGTTCCAGCAGCGCGAATATTGCGGGACCCATACGTTCGCCGAAGGAACCCACCTGTTCTCGCTGTCGTCGCATAACCACAAGCGCGGCGTTCTGTTCCGCTACTACAATCCGCCGCAGTCGCCGCCGAATGTTGCCGGCCCCTGTTACGCGCCGGGCGGTTCGACCAACGCATCGTGTACGCCGGGGCCCGGCTCGCCGTTCTTCACGAGCTACGACTACAGCGATGCGACCAACCTGCATTTCGACCCGCCGAGAATCTTTACGGGCACTGCGGCCGAGCGCACGGTCAAGTTCTGTTCGCTGTACGACAACGGATTCAACGATCCGACAACGGTCAAGAGGCGCTCGCAGTCTCCGGTACCCACCGGAAACCTGATCATCGGCGGACCGTGCGACGATGCGGACGTTGCGTGCCTGAGCGGCGCGAACAAAGGTCAGCTCTGTCACGGCAACGATTCGGAATGCCCGGGATCGGTCTGTGACGCGTGCCCGCTCAAGGGCGGCGTGACGACCGAAGACGAAATGTTCATCGCGCTGGGGACGTTCTACATCCCCTGACCGGTCGAAACGGCGGCTTGTAAAAAAGGCCGGGCTCCTCACGGAGCCCGGCCTTTTCTTTTGCGAATACGAAATCGGGGACAGACACCGATTTCGGATAATCGGTGTCTGTCCCGGATTTCAAGAAATCGGTGTCTGTCGCCGATTTACTCGTTCAGTCGAGTGGTGCGCGCAGCAGGATCTCCTGCACGACCGAGCAGCACAGCCGGCCGCTGCGGTCGAAGATGATGCCGCGCGCAAGCCCGCGCGCGCTCTCGGCCGCCGGCGAATCCTCGACGTACAGCCACCAGTCGTCGACCTTGAGCGGGCGGTGAAACCACATCGCGTGATCGAGGCTCGCACACATCACGCCGGGATCGCTCCAGTGCACGCCATGCGGACGCATGACGGTCTCGGTCAGCGTGTAGTCGGACGCGTAGACGAGCACGCACGTGTGCAGCAGCGGATCTTCGGGCACGACGCCATCGGCGCGCATCCAGATCATCGAGCGCGAATCGGCGCCCTTGTGCGGCTTCCATCCGGGCGGATCACACCAGCGGATGTCGATGGCCCGCGGCTCGACCGCCTGCCGCGGCAGCGCCCGTCCGTAGCTCGCGAGCCGCTCGGCGTTGGTCGGCAGCGTCTCCGGATCCGGCGCATCGGGCATCTCGAGGCCATGCATGAGGCCCGGCTCCGGCACCTGGAACGACGCCTGCAGATTGAAGATCGCCTCGCCGTGCTGGATCGCGACGACGCGCCGGGTGGTGAACGATCGCCCGTCGCGAATGCGGTCGACGATGTAAAGGATCGGCACCTTCATGTCGCCGGGCCGCAGGAAGTACGAGTGCAGCGAATGCACCGTGCGCCCGGCCGGTACCGTGCGCGCGGCCGACATCAGGGCCTGCGCCGCAACCTGCCCTCCGAACACGCGCTGGCGCTGTTCGTCGGGGTTGTGGCCGCGAAAAATGTTGACCTCGAGCTCCTCGACATCGAGGAGTCGGAGCACGTCGTCGAGCAGGGGATGGGCCAAGACTGATTCCCTGCCCTCTACCAGCTCGTCGAGAAGCCGGCGTCGGGAATGTCGAGCGCGCTTCTGTCGTTCGACGCGATCGCCCGGCATTTGGCCAGCACGTTCGGAAGCACGAAGTTCGCGTAGAATTTTCCCGACATGACCTTGCCCGCGTAGAAGTCGAACTCTTCCTGGCTCTGGCGTTCGTCCTGCGTGCGCTCCTCCTCGGCAATCACCGCGGCTTCGAGCAGCAGGTGCCCGACCGTCACTTCGGCCATCGCTTCGAGGAACGGCGAGCAGCAAAGCGTGAGCTGATCGAGCTTGCTGCTCATCATGTACTTCATCAGGTCGGCGCCGGCCTCCTGAAGCGCCTGCGCGGCTTCGCCGAGCAGCCGTACTTCGTGTCCGACCGCCGGATCGTTCGAGTAGCGCTCGACGAATCCCGTCAGATCGCCGACGAAGTCCGCAAGGTCCTGGCCGTGCCGCCCGCGCAGCTTGCGCACGACGAGATCGAGCGCCTGGATGTGGTTGGTGCCTTCGTAGATCGAAAAGATCTTCGCATCGCGCAGGTACTGTTCGACCGGATTGTCGGTCACGTAGCCGGCGCCGCCGTAGATCTGCACCGCGAGCTCGCAGATGCGGAAGCTCTGATCCGAGCAGTACGCTTTTACGATCGGGGTCAGCAGGTCGACGCGTCCCTGGTAGAACGCCGCTTCGTCGTGCTTGCCTTCGGCCGCAAGCGCACGGGCAAGGTCTTCGTTGAACGCGAGCTTGACGCAGAGCGCGCGCATACCTTCGATCTTCGACTTCATCTCCAGCAGCATGCGGCGAACGTCCGAATGCTCGATGATCGAAACCCGCGGCGCATTGGGATCCTTGAAGCGTTTGACGGACGAGCCCTGCTTGCGCTCGCGCGCATACGCGAGCGCGTTCAGATAGGCCGTCGACGCGACCGCGAGGCCCTGCACACCGACCGCGATGCGCGCGCCGTTCATCATCTGGAACATCTGCTTCATGCCGGTGTTCTCGGTGCTGCCGCAGAGATAGCCGATGGTCTCGCCGCCGTCGCCGAAGTTCAGCACGGCCGTCGTCGACGACTTGATCCCGAGCTTGTGCTCGATCGACGTCGTCACGACGTTGTTGAACTCGCCGATGCTGCCGTCGTCGTTGACGCGGAACTTCGGCACGATGAACAGCGAGATGCCGCCGGTTCCTTCCGGAGCACCCTCGACGCGGGCAAGGACCATGTGGACGATGTTCTCCGACAGGTCCTGGTCGCCTCCGGAAATCCAGCACTTCGTGCCGGTGATCCGGTAGCGGTTGCCGTCGATGCGAACGGCCTTGGTTCGGGCCGAGCCGACGTCCGAGCCGGCATGCGGCTCCGAAAGGCACATCGTTCCGGAGAAGCGGCCATTCTGCATGCTCGGAAGGAAGCGTGCGCGGTCCTCGTCGAGCGCGAAGTTCGCGATCAGCTCGGCCGAGCCGTGCGTAAGGCCCGGATACATCGTGAACGCAGTGTTGGCGCCGGACTGCAGCTCGGCCAGCACCACCTCGATCGACGACGGTCCCTGGAAGCCGCCGTGCTCGAGCGTATGCCGCCAGTTCGGAAGCCCCATTTCCCAGAGCGTCTTCCAGGCCTCGCGGTAGCCGTCGGGCGTCGTGACCTTGCCGTCCACCAGTTTGCAGCCGAAGCGGTCGCCGGTCTGGCTGAGCGGCCCGATGACCTCGTTGCAGAACCGGTAGGTCTGGTCGATCACCTGGTCGCACTCCTGCTGCGACAGGTGACCGAAGAAGTTGGCCTTCGGGAAGCGTTCCGCCTCGAAAAGCTGCTGGACCTTGATGTGCTCGTACAGCGTGAACTGGATCGAGCGGAGATCGGCCTTGAAAAAGTTGGTTGCGCCGTCGGCCACGCCGATGGTCCTCCTGTCCGCGGCCGGCAGGCTCTGCCTCGGCCGTTTCGGGTTCTGATTGCCTCGCCCGTTATGGGTCGATGTCCGGCCGCGGTGCCGGTTACGCCGGTCCCGCGGGGCGCGGGATGGTGGTTCAGGCTGGATGAGCAATCAAACGTCTTTACGCACCGCGGCACGACCGGTGCACTACGTCCGAAGCAGCGACCACTCGGCAGATTCCCCCTTGCGTGAGGTGGCCTGACACGGGAGACTCCGGCGCTTCTTACTCCGTTTCGGGCAGACGACTGACCTTACGGCAGACAACCAGACCAAGAGGATCAACCATGCGCCAAAACATACTTTCGCTTACGGCCGTGCTGGCCGCAGCAATTGTGATGTCGTCCATTGTGATGGCGTCCTCCGTGGCGAATGCCACAACGGTCGACGTCCAGTGCTGGCACGGACGCAAGCTGGCGAGGTCCCAATACGAACGGTGCTTCTACCGCATCAGCGATGCGAGGAAAGCAGAGCGGTGCCTGGCGAGATACTACGAGGCGTGGTCGATGCTTCAGACGCTTTCGGGGACGCCTTGCGACGACGTCCGACTCGTCGACAACCTGGACGGTACGGTAACCGACAACTGGACGGGTCTCACGTGGGAGAAAAAATCCAGCCTTGACTCTGTCGTCAACGAATCCGATCCGCACGACGCCGACAACAGCTATACCTATTCCAAAGAGGACGCGGATCCCACGAATGAGGACGGGACGGTTTTCACGTCGTTTCTCGCCGCGCTCAACGAGGGAGCAGGTTTCGCCGGCAGCAGCGGATGGCGATTACCGACACTGGCGGAGATCTACACGCTCTTTACGCTCGTTGATGGGGAATGCCGTACCCCGCCCTGCATCGATGCCATCTACGGACCGTACCCGACGCTGGATTTATCGCTTTACTGGTCATCGAGTACCATCCTGTTCCAAGGCAACCAGCTCGGCGGCCGTGGAGTCGCAGCATCCCTTGCGAACCCCACCACATCCGGGTTCACGAATTCGGCCAAAACGGGAATCTTTCTGGCACGTGCCGTGCGCGGAGGTCTCGGGCCGCTGTAAATCGGGCTGGTCGCCGGTCAGCCCGAGCGCATCACAGCGGCGCAGTGCTGACCGGAACGGCCAGGATCAGCCGGTCGCGGCCCCGCCGGTCAGGTCCCTCGTGATGTTCTTCTGGTGACTCTCGAGCGTGCCGCCGCCGATCTCGTTCAGCTTCGCGTCGCGAAGGAAGCGCTCGACCTTGTACTCTCGCGTGTAGCCGTACCCGCCGAGCACCTGCATCGCCGCGTCCGCCACGCGCTTGGCCATCGGCGCCGCGAACAGCTTGGCCGCATCGGTGCCGAGCCGGTTGCGGCTGCCGGGACCGACGCGCGCCGCCTCGCGATAGACGAGGCACCGCGCAGCCTCGAGGTCCGCGAACGATTCGGCGATGTAGCGCTGGATCTGGCCGAACTCGGCAATCGGTTTACCAAACGCCTTGCGCTCGCCTGAGTAGCGGATCATCTCCGACAGGCAGCGGTCGGCGATGCCGAGGCTCATCGCCGACAGGCAGAGGCGCTCGATCTCGAGATTGCGCATCATGCAGGTCACGCCGCCGCCTTCTTCGCCGAGGCGATTGGCCACGGGCACTTCGCACTGGTCGAAGACGAGCTCGCACATCGTCGACGCGCGCATCCCCATCTTCTTGATCGGCTCGCCGGCCGAGAATCCCGGAAACCCCTTCTCGACGACGAATGCAGTGATGCGGCCGCCGACTTTCGCATAGACCAGCAGGCAGCCCGCTTCGTATCCGTTGGTGATGAAGATCTTGCGGCCGTTGAGAATGTACGCGTCGCCGCGCCGCTCGGCCGTCGACTGCATGCCGAGCACGTCGGTTCCGGCGGCGGGCTCGGTCATGCCCATCGCGCCGATCACTTCGCCCGACAGCACACCCGGCAGCAGCCGTTCGCGCTGCTCATCGCTGGCCGCATGGAAGAAGTTGTTCACGAACAGCAGATAGTGCGCGAGGTAGGCCAGCGTGAAGCCGGGGTCCGCTTTGGCCATCTCGTGGTGCGCGATCACCGCCGCCACCGCATCCATCCCCGCTCCGCCGTGCTCCTCCGGAATGGTAAGCCCGAGCAGCCCGAGATCCCCGCAGCGGCGAATCAGCCCGACGTTGAGCACGCCGTCCGCATCGTGCTGCTCCGCCTGCGGCTCGATCTCGTTCTCGGTAAACCGCCGCACCGTCTCGCGCAGCATGGCGTGCTCGGGAGTAGGCGCGAACAGCAGGTTTTCCAAATTCGAATAGGTCGTCATCGTCGCTGTTTCTTGCGTGCGCTGCTCAAAGGCGCAAGCGCCACGACCAAAGTGAACGATCTACCTCAGCCGACTTTGCAGAAGGGTCGAGATGCGAGGCGGAGCCCGCGTAAGCGAGGGAGGCGTACTTCCCGTTCGCTGACCGAGCGTCGCGGCGACAACGAAGCAGATCGGCCCTTATGCGAAGTCGGCCCAGCGCCGAAGCCTCAGCGCCGCAAACCAGGATCGGCGCCGCATCGAAGCCTCAGCGCAACGCCACAAGCGCCGCGCCGAGCCTCAGCGGCGGGCAGCGCGGGGACGGACGGTCTGCGAGGGTTCGTCCGAGCCCGGCATCGGCGAATACGTAACCCGCGAATTCGGCGGCACCGACTCGGTGAGCCACACGTTGCCGCCAATGATCGATCCGCGGCCGACGACCGTTTCGCCGCCGAGAATGGTCGCACCGGCGTAAATCGTCACGTCGTCTTCGATGGTCGGATGACGCTTGCTGTTGCGGATCAGCTCGCCGCACTGATCGCGCGGAATCGACAGCGCGCCGAGCGTGACTCCCTGGTAGATCTTGACGCAGTCGCCGATGATGGTCGTCGAACCGATCACGACGCCGGTGCCGTGGTCGATGAAGAAACTCCGTCCGATCTTCGCGCCGGGATGGATGTCGATGCCGGTCTGCGTGTGCGCGTATTCCGAGATGATGCGCGGGATCAGCGGCGCGCCGCGCACGCACAGCTCACGCGCCAGGCGATAGCACGTGATCGCTTCGATCGACGGATAGCTGAACACGATCTCTTCGAGACTCTCGGCGGCCGGATCGCCGTCGTACGCGGCCTGGAGATCTTCCTGCAGCTCCGCACGCAGCCGCGGGATCTCGTCGAACATCTCGAGAACCACCGCCTCGCTCCACTCGATGTCCTGCGCCTCCGGCGAGCCGCCGTGCTTGCGGCGGTAGACGACCGCCCGCGAGATCTGCTCGACGAGGATTTCGAACGCCTCGTAGATGTGCTCCGCGATGTGGTGGCCGAGATTTCGTTCGTTGAGGTCACGGGTTGCGTAAAAACCCATGTAGATGACGTGCTTCAGGTGCTCGACCGCGTCGACGACCTTGCGCTGGTTGGGCAGAGCCGCGCTCTCCAGGCTGTCGATGCCGCGACCGCTGCTGTAGCTGTCGGCCACGTGTCGCACGATGCGCTCGAGCTCCGAATAGCTGTTTGGACTGGTTCGAATCTTGGCCATGACTGGTCCGCTTCCTTGTCTGTGACCGGATCGAGCCCGGACGTTTGCGCTCCGGCGAGTCCGCGAGCCGCAGAGTTGCAGGAGTATAGAAAGATCGATGCCGGCGCGATACCGCAAAATGACCGACCCGGCCGAGCGGGGCGCCGCGACCCGCGCAGCGAAGTGCGCGCCGCCACTGGTCAGGATCTAAACGGTCGAACGCCCATTGAACCGGTTGCGGCAAGCTCCGAAAGCCGATCGCCTTCGAGCCGGTACGGGATCCAGCCCGTGACCGGCCGCGCACCGAGCGAATCGTAGAATTCGATCGCCCGGCGATTCCAGTCGAGCACCGACCATTCGACGCGCCCGCACTCGCGATGGACCGCGAGCCGGGCAAGCTCGACGAGCAGCGCCTTTCCAAGACCCTTTCCCCGCGCGTCGGCGACGACGAACAGGTCTTCGAGAAAAATGCCCGGTCTGGTGAGGAACGTACTGTACGTCGTGAAGAACAGCGCATAGCCGGAGCGCTCCCCGTCGAGCTCGGCGACGAGCAGCTCGCAGCTCGGCTCGGCACCGAACAGATGGCGCGCGAGTGCATCTTCGGTGGCATGGAAATGCTCGAGCAGCTTTTCGAATTCGGCGAGCGCGCGGATACAGGCGATGACGAACGCGACATCCGACGGCGCACCCGCTCGTATCTCGATCACTGGCGGGGCCCCCGGGACTCGACCCGCCGAGCCGCAGGCTGGCCGTCGGCGATCACCCGAAACTTGAGGTCGTTGTATCCGAGCGGCTCGACTTCGATGCGAAGGTCCTGCACTTCGATCACCGGATCGGATGTCGGGAACTGCAGCGTACGCTCGAAGGCAGCACGATCCGAGCTGTCGCGGCCGTACTCGCGGTACGTGAAGGTCATGAGCTCGCCGCGCGGAGTGTCGCGCGTGCCGGTGAAGATCAGGTCGAAGCTGAGATAGCCCGGTCCCATGTAGACGAAGCGCTCGACGCTCTCGAACGAGAACAGCGGCGTACTGACGTTCATCTGCAGCTCCGGGCTGAGCAGATCGAGCGGCACACGCCCGAGCGCGACGCCGGCCGACAGGTCGTCGCGCCATGCGACGTATTCCCCGGGCCGAAGCCGCCCGCTCGTATCCACGAGCAGCACGACCTCCGACTGATTGTCCGGAGTCATCCGCACCGCGAAATACTTGGCTTCGGGAAAGGTCGCGGCGGCGATGACCTCGAAGACGCTGCCCATCGATCCGTGCACCGACGAAAGCGGCGGATCGGTGCACGGCGAGCCCTTTCGCGGCGCGAACATCCGCCGCCGGCAGAGCTGCGCGAAGTCGCGCAGCGCCGTGGCCTTGCCCACTTTTTCGGTGATCGAGTAGTTCTTGATGCTCACGACGGGCGCGCCCGTGTGGATCGAGTAGGTTTCCCCGAGCCGGTAGCTGCGCGTGAAGATGTCGCGCCGCACCGGTGCGAGCGGCTGGAGCAGGAGCTGGGACGACGACGCGACCGGCTGCGCGGCAACCGGCTCGGGCGCCGGCTTCGGCAGGAATGTCGCGCTGAGACTGTGCGACACGTCCTGGATCTCCGAGCATCCGCTCGCGAGCAGGCACATCGCGAGGCAACCAGCCAGGAGGTCGACAACGACACGCAACGGACTCGGGCTCATTCGGCCATTTATCGCGGGCTCTTGCAGAACGTCAATCCGGCGAGCGCAGCGGTGCGGCTTTGAACCTGGCCTGCGCACGCGTAGGAGTCGCTCATGATGGATCAGGATCTTCGCCATCGGTCGCCGGGCGCTTCGCTCGAGACGCGGCCGCGCGGAAACCGGCCGTGAGACGAGCAGCCGTCGCGGCCTCGTGCATCGCTGTGGCCGCGGTCGCATTTGCCGCCGTGACGCTCGTCGCCCTCGAAGGTCGCGCGGTTGCGGTGCTGCATACGACCAGCGCAAGCGGCGACGAACGCCGGACGCGCGTATGGTTCGTCGAAAACGACGGCGCGCTCCTCGTCGAGTCCGCTACCCCGGATCGTCCGTTCTATCTCGATCTCCAGCGTAATCCCGATCTTGTCGTCGAGCTTCACGCCGGTATGTTCGATCGGCAGCCCAGGATACTGCACGCGCGCGCCGAGCTCGTCCCCGATCCGCAAGGTCACGAGGAGATCCGCCGCCTTCTCGCCCAGCGCTACGGATGGGCAGACAAATGGATTGCAGTACTCGCTGACACTTCGATGTCACGCGAAGTCCGAGTGGTCCCGGATCACTTCGAGAGTGGGGCCGGACGTCGATAAGGGGCCATCTGCCGCGTTGGATTTCGCTTCGTTCGCTACAACGTACGGGAGCGAGCCGCGAGACATCGAGTGGCGAGCGCCTTTGCTCACTACGCGAAATCCGCCTTGCATCTGACCCCTTCTCGACGCCCGGCTCGTTTCGCTCGGGCTCTCGTCGCCTGGTCGTCAGACGCGGCCGAAGATTTTCCGGAGCTGGCGGTGGCGGTTGGCGAAGACCAGCTCGTAGATCGGCTTTTCGATGTGGCCGAGGATCGGGATGCGCGGCTCGAAGCGGATGCGGTCACGAAGGGTGCAGCCGATCGGCGCGGGTTCGACGATGCGTTCGTGCTCCCAGACGCGCTGCGTGAGCATCGACGAGCGTTCGAGGAAACGGCGGCCGCTTTCGAGCTCCACGAGGACGAGGTCGTCGTAATCGATCGGAATCACGCCGAACGCGAAAATCCAGCTTCGCAGGATCTTCCGGCCGAGCACGACGCTTTCGGCATCGAGCGTGCGGATCGATGCGGGCGCGGTCATGCGGGCGAGCGGCGCAAGCTCGCGGTTGACGCCTTCGAACGTGGACGCGTGCGCCCACACGTCGCTCGCGTCGGCGCGCAGCCGGCTCTCGACCGAAAACGTGAACGATCGCGCGGCCGGTGCAGAAGTGTCCGCCGGTGACATCTCAGCGCCTGAGCTCGGTCAGCTTCGGCTCGGCGTGCGTGTCGCCGGGCTGTCGGGCGGGCTTCCAGTCGACGTAGGTAACGAATCGCGGGCTCGCATGCTCGCCATGCTCGTCGAACACCACGGCCTCGACGTCGCGAGGCTCATCGAGCAGCACCAGCGCGCCATCCGGATCGACGACGAGAGCCGTGCTCCACGCTTCCGCAATCGCAGCGTTGCGGGCCACGACCGTGGCCTGCCGGTCGCTTTCGACGAAGCGGCCGCTGCGCGGATCGACGATCGGCGGCCGCGGATCGTCGCTGCGGCGATGCGCGCGCGCGGTCGACATCGACATGTCGCGCAGCGCGACCGACCCGGCCATCGACCTTCCGCGCGGCACCCACACGCGAACCGGAGGTTCGCCGGCCGGCGGTCCGATCACGAGCATCGTCGTATCGGCGAATGCCAGCAGAGCCGACGTCGTTCCCCCTGCCCTCAGCGCGACCGCCATTCGTTCGAGGACGTAGCCGCGCACGATCGCGGAAAAATCCACCGACATGCCGGCGCTCGGCAGCTCGACGCGATTCGGAGGATGAAGCACGATCTTGTCGGCGCCGACGAGCGACAGCGCCTCGTCCATACTGAAGCTCCCACCTGCGGCAGGCGGCTGGCTGAAGCTTCCGCTCGCAGCCGGCGGCTGGCCGAAGCTTCCGTCTGCGGCAGTGTGCTGCTCGCCGGGCGTCGCCGTTTCCGGACGGGCCGGCTGGCGGCGGCGCAGCAGCGGACCGATCGTCACGTCGAAAGCGTCTCCGGTCGAACGGGTCATCACCTGCGACAGCGCCAGCAGCCGATAGAGATCGAGCGGCACGGTACGCACGCCGAGCCCCGCGCTCGCATTGAGCTTCCCGACGTCGTTGCCCTCGTTGCCCGGCATCAGCTCGGACTCGAGCACGGTCGCAACCGAGATCGCATCGCGGATACGGTTCTGCCCGGTTTCGAGATCCGGGCTGTCGACCGTGATCTCGAGCGACGCTCCGAGCAACGGATGGGTTTCCTTGACCTGTTCGGCACGCGCCGGTGCGCCGATGCACAGCAGTCTCACGGCAACTGCAGACGCGAGCGTCATCCGCGCGAGAGTCGTCCGCACGAGACTGATCGGGATGATGCGCGGTCGCCGCGGGATCGCGCGCGGATTCATCTGGTGTACACCCCGAGCGCGCGGCGATGCGCCGCCACCCGTACCGGATCGCGAAACACGAAAGACAGCACGTACCCGGCGGCGAATCCGCCGACATGCGCCCAGAATGCGACGCCGCCGCCTTCGGCCTGGAGCGTCGGAATGCCTCCGAGAACCTGCAGCAGGAACCAATACCCGAGCACGACGAGCGCCGGCACTGCTGCACGCGTCACGAAGAATCCCAGGAAGATCAGCATCTGCACGCGCGCACGCGGATACAGCGATGCATAGGCGCCCATGACGCCGCCGATCGCTCCGGAGGCTCCCACCATCGGAATCGGGCTTGCCGGATTCGAGATGGTCTGCGCGAGCGCAGCGGCCAGGCCGCACAGCAGATAGAACGCGATGAAGCGCGCGCTACCCATCGAATCCTCGACGTTGTTGCCGAAGATCCACAGGAACCACATGTTGCCGAGCAGATGGAACCAGCCGCCGTGAAGGAACATCGAAAGGATCGGCGACAGCCAGTTGGCCGACGCATGGTTCACTTCACAGACCGAGCCTGCGCTCACCTGGATCTGCAGGCCATCGGGGGCGAGACCGAGCAGCTCGCCGGGAATCAGGCCGAGACTGCACACCGACCGCGTCAGCAGCGGCTCGGAGCCGGCACCCTGAAGCGCGAACCACGCGAGGATGTTGGCCACGACCAGGGTCACGGTCATGACCGGGGTAGAGAACGTCGGGTTGTCGTCGCGAAGCGGAAACATCGGGCTCGGCCGCGCGCATGCTAGCCGCGACGTCGCGCCAACGCTCGCGACAGAGCGCGGCCCTACACCCCCGACGGACTCGAAGGCTGCGCACACAGCGCAGCGTTCAGCTCAGAAAACCGGACCGAGTGTTCCTGCCAGCCATGCGCCGGGGCTGCCCAGCGTGCGCTGACCACCGCCGCCGATCGCGGCTGCGGTTCCGGTGCAGAGATTCAAATTTCCGCCGCTGACGGCGGATGCGCCGCCGTTGCACACGTTGTGGGTCCCGGCCGAGATGCTGCAGCTGCGCCCGAGCGTGCGGTTGTTCTCGCCGGCCAGCACCACAGAGGTTTCTCCGTCGGCCTGGTTGTTCTGCCCGCCGACGACGACCGCGCCGTTGCCGTCGGTGCTGTTGCCGGTTCCGCCGAGCACGGATGCCGTGTTGCCGGTGATCTCGTTGTCTTCGCCGGCGACGATGCCGCCGTAGGTCGGATAGCTGTGGTCTCTTCCGATCACGAGGTTGTGCGAGCCCGTCTTCTTGTCGTTACCGTTGGATTCATCGTAGCCGATGATCACATTGCCGGTTCCGTTGATGTCGCCGTCGGTTGCGCCTTCGCCGCTGACGACCTGGAAGTTCATGCCTGTCAGCATGAGGTTGTTGCCCACGATCGTCACATGGGCGAGCAGCGCTTCGACCGCGGCCAGGCGCGTCTCGAGCTGCGCGCACTGGTCGGTACAGACGAGCTCGACCGGTTGTCCGACCGCAGCTTTCAGGACCCGCTGCGCATCGCTCGTCGTGATCTTGTCGTCCGCATTGACGTCGCCGCAGACCTGCGCGAACGCCGGCGTGACGAAGGCGCCGCATACGAGCGCAGCCGCCAGCGTGACACGCCGTGCCACAGCGGCCGGCCGCTGCATGGACCGGGCGGGCACTGGTACTGCCGGACTGGTCGGGAACTGGCGCTCGAAACGATTTGTGCTTGCCGGTCTGCTCACCGTGATGTCTCCGTAACCGTCTTTGCGGGAAATGATTTCCGAGCGGCCATCATAGTAACGGGCCGCGTATGCTGTCCAGCTTGTTCGCCTCCGCATACCCACAATCCGGCGAACTGCTGGTCCCGGTCGGTCATTCCGCCCGGCAGACGAGCCCCTTCAAGTATGCGCCTTCGGGAAATGCGAGCAGCACCGGATGATCGGACGCCTGCGCGAGCTTCTCGACGATCACGACGTTCCTGCGCGCGTCCACCGCCGAATCGGCCACGATCTTCTGGAAGAGCTCGTTCGTCATCTGGCCGGAGCACGAGAACGTCAGCAGGATTCCGCCCGGCCTCAGCAGTTTCAGGGCCAGCAGGTTGATGTCCTTGTAGCCGCGCGCGGCCTTGTCGAGATGCGCCCTGGCATCGGCGAATTTGGGCGGATCGAGCACGATCGCGTCGAACGTCCGGCGCGAATCGCGAAAGCGGCGGAGAACCGTGAACACATCGCCGTGAATCTGGTCGTAACGGGCCGGATCGAGCGCGTTGGCTTCGACGTTGGCGCGCGCAAGCTCGAGCGCGGAAGCCGACGTGTCGACGTCGACCACCGAAGCGGCGCCGCCGGCCAGCGCCGCCACCGAAAAACCGCCGGTGTATGCGAAGGCGTTGAGCACATCGCGTCCACGGCACCAGCGCGCGGCCGCTTCGCGCCCGCGGCGCTGGTCCAGGTAGAAGCCTGTCTTGTGCCCCTCGCGAACATCCACGCGATACCGGCAGCCGTTTTCGAGGATCGTGATCGCCGGCGGCGGCTCGATGCCGGCCAGCAGACCGCAGCTCGGCGCCAATCCTTCCTTGTCGCGAACGTCCGCGTCCGAACGCTCGTAGACGGACCGCACGCCGCGGATCGCGGCCAGCACCTGGACGATCTCGCGCTGCCAGCGATGCGTTCCAGCCGAAAGAAACTGGCACACGAGCGTATCGTCGTAACGGTCGACGACGAGCCCCGGCAGTCCGTCGGATTCGCCGTGGATCAGTCGGATCGCATTGTCTTCGCCGTTCCATCCCGGAAGGGCCGGAAGGGATCGTTCCTCGGCCGCCGCGTTCATGGCCGCGCCGGCCGCAGCGTCGTGATTGCCTGCGACGGCGCGGCGCAGCTCGATCGCACGTACGATACGTCGGCGAAAAAAATCCTCGTCGACGGCTTCGTCGTCGTCGAAGGTCCATACGCGGGCGCGAATCTGCGACTCGGGCGACCAGGCGGCCCTCGCAAGAAACTCGCCGCCGGTCGAGAACACATCCACGGTCTGGCCGGAGCTCGCGCGCTGCGGCTCTTCGAGGATTGCGCCCGAGAACACCCATGGATGGCGCCTCAGCAGCGATTTTTCCTTGCCGGGCGCGAGCCGGACGGCAGGATGATGGGAATCTGCCGTCACAGGAGTCAGGTTCGGATCACGAGGGCCCGCAGGCTACTCGAACACGTCTCCGCACTGGCACGCGCCGCTGACTTCGATGCAGCTCTGGCTGCCGGCGCACTGCCCGTAACAGTTGGGCGGCCCGGCAACGAAGCCGCACGACGCGAATGGTTCGAAGATCTGGCACACGCAGGCGCCGGAGTCTTCGATGCAGGCCGAGTCCGAATTGCCGCACGTGCCGTCGCAGTTCGGCGCGGTCGCCGCCGTGCAGTCGCGCGGCGGGCCGTGAACAGTGGTCGTGGTCGTCGTGGTCGGAGGCGGAGGTCCGATCACCGCAGGCGCGCAGATCGTCGACGTGCGCAGTGCAGTGACGGTCCGGGTTCCGAACTGGTCGCTCATCTCGAGCGATTCGGGCAGCGACTCGGACGGACAGCGCAGGCTGTAGCAGAGGAACGCGTTGGAGAGCTCGGCGCCGGGTACTTCGGCCGCCGGTGCGTCGGTTGCGAGCAGATCCTTCTCGACAGCGAAACAGAGCTGGCGGCTTTTGACCTTGATCGTGCAGTCGGCGTCGAGCCCGAATACCGAGTCATCGAGCGGTCGCAGATCGGCGGTCGCATGGAAGGACGAAGGGTCCTTGATCTTGTAGCACTTGAGATGGTCGTGAAGCGCGGCCGGGGCGGCCAGCGGAAAAGCGCACACGGCAAGCGTGGCGAACATCGCAATCGAACCGGCACGGTGAATCCGAAGCATTGGCGCCCCTCCCTGCAAACGGCATCGTCGAAGTCGGAGTGGCCGGCGGATGGTCGAGCGGACCGCGAGCAGTCGCGACGATGACGACGCGGGCGCACAATTGCTCACGTCCGGAGCGTTGTCCACCGGCTGCGGACGCGGGCTTTGCGCCCCGCGCATGCAGGGCGTGCTGCGACGGCCGGAGTCCGCTCGACGCGGTCTTGCGATCGAAACACGGCCCGCCATACTGCGCGCGATGGCGGGCGGCGACGCACAGAACCTCGATGCGCTCGCCGCGGCACTCGGCGTTACCCGCAGCTACCACGATGGAACAGGGCAGTTTCGTCGCGCATGCGACGAAGCGGTGCTCGCGGTCGTACGCGCGCTCGGTGCGCCGGTCGAACGCATCGAAGACGCCGGCGAGGCATTGCGGGCGGTCGAAGACCGCCACGCGCGCCCGTCGATGCCCGCGGTCGCGGCAATCGCCGAACGATCCGGTGGAGTCGTGCAGTTTCCGGCCTTGCGCGAATCGGCCGGCGGCGCGCGCGCAAACGCGACGCTCGTGCTCGAAAGCGGTGAGTCGCAACCGCTGCGCATCGCCGGCGCCGCGGCGCAGATTCCACGCGAGACTCCGGTCGGGCTCCATCACGTCGACGTCGAGCACGGCTCCGATCGGCTGCGCACGAACGTGCTCGTGTTTCCGGCGCATCTTCCGGAGATCGCGAGAAGCTGGTGCGTGTTCGCACCGCTTTATGCGCTGCGCGTCGATGGAAAGGTGCTCTCGACGTACGGCGACCTCGCAAAGCTTTCCGAATGGGTCGCAGGCGGCGCGAAGCGGAGCAGCCGCCATCGCGACACCACGCTCGTCGGCACGCTGCCGCTGCTCGCGTGTTTTTTCGAGGAGCCGTTCGAGCCGAGCCCGTACTCGCCGATCAGCCGCTCGTTCTGGAGCGAAGTCTATGTCGACCCGTCGGCTTCGCCGGAAGCGGTCGCCGGCCGATCCGCGGCGCCGATCGCCGGGGCTTCGGCCACACCATGCGCGGCTCCGTTTCGCGCCGATTATCGCCGCGCAATGCGCGAGCGCCGGCACGAGCTCGAGGCGCTGCTCGTCGCGCTCGATTCGCGCGGAGGCGTGCGCCGCGAAGCATTCGAACGGCTGCTCGAAGAAGACGGCGAGCTTGCCACCTACGCATCGTTTCGCGCTGCGGTCGAGCTATACGGCACCACGTGGGAACGCTGGCCGGCGCGCGCGCAGGCCGGCATGCTGCGCGCAGGCGTCGACTACGACGGCGAAGTCTTTCGCTATCACGCGTACGCACAGTGGCTGGCGCGCGAACAGCTCGAGCGCGCAGCGTCGCAGAGCCCGGCCGGGCTCTACCTCGATCTCCCTCTCGGATCGCACCCGGGCGGCTACGATACGTGGCGTTACAAAGAGGATTTTGCGTGCGGCGTCTCGGTCGGCGCACCGCCCGACGCAGTGTTCGCGGGCGGACAGGACTGGGGCTTCCCTCCCCTTCATCCCGAACGCGCGCGCCGCGGTGGATATGCAGCGCTGCGCGCGGCGCTGCGCCACCATTTCGCCCACGCGTCCCTCGTGCGTGTCGATCACGTGATGGGTCTGCACCGGTCGTTCTGGATTCCGAACGGTTTCTCCGCCGCGGACGGCGTCTACGTCCGATCACCAAAAGACGAGCTGTGGGCGCTGCTCGCGATCGCCGCGGCGCAGGCGCGCGGCGGACGCGGTGCCGCGGTCGTCGGCGAGGATCTCGGAACGGTTCCGGACGAGGTCCGCGACGAGATGAGGACGCGCGGCGCGCTGCGCATGCACGTCGTGCCGTTCGAATGTCACGGTGATCACTGTGCACCGATCGTCCCTGCACCTCGCGACACCCTCGCGTGCCTCGGCACGCACGACATGGAGCCGTTCGCGAGCTGGTGGGACGCACCGTCGACACGCCGGGACGAGATTGCCGCCGGCCTCGGTTGCGAAGCGACTGCCGCGGCCGTTCTCCCGCGGCTTCTTTCGTGGCTGGCCGCCGGCGATGCGACCGTGTCGTGCGTCAATCTCGAGGATCTCTGGCTCGAGCGCGAACGCCAGAATCTTCCTGGTTCGCCGGCGGGTGACCAGAGCTGGCAGCGTCAGTTCGCCCGCGACTTCGACGACTTCGCGCGCGACCCGCGCATCCGCGAGCTTCTCGACGTCGCGCGCGGCGCCGCCGATCCCGTCCGCGAGCAGGCCGCATGACCGGCGCACGCCGAAACGTCTCGCGAGCGGACGACGCCGTCCCCGCCGAAGCAGCCGCCTGCGCGCGCGTCTTCGGCGAACAGGACGCGTTCTTCTTCGGCGAAGGCTCGCACCGCCGGCTTTATGAGAAACTCGGAGCGCACCCGTGCCGGCATGGCGGAACCGACGGCACGCATTTCTCGGTCTGGGCGCCGAACGCAACGTCGGCAAGCGTCGTCGGTTCGTTCAACGGCTGGAATCCGGGCGCGCACCGGCTGAGCCCGTCACGGCCGAGCGGCATCTGGTCGGCATTCATTCCCGGCGTGGGCCCGGGCGCGCTCTACAAGCTGCGCATCGAGAACGAAGGCGGTCGCGCGCGCGAAAAAGCCGATCCTTTTGCATTCTTCGCCGAGCAGCCGCCGCGCACGGCTTCGGTGGTCTGGAACCTCGACGATTACGAATGGAACGATTCGGACTGGATGAACACGCGCGGCGGCCGCAATGCGCGCACGGCACCGATCTCGATCTACGAGATGCACCTCGGCTCGTGGCGCCGGCGCAAGGACGGCTGGTCGCTCGGCTACCGCGAGCTTGCCGATCCGCTCATCGATCATCTTCGCACCAGCGGCTTCACGCACGTCGAGTTCATGCCGGTCATGGAGCATCCGTTCTACGGATCGTGGGGCTACCAGATCTCCGGATACTTCGCCGCGACCAGCCGCTACGGCACGCCGCAGGACCTCATGTATCTGGTCGACCGGCTGCACCAGGCCGGAATCGGCGTGATCCTGGACTGGGTTCCGTCGCATTTCCCGGAGGACGCGCACGGGCTCGCCGCGTTCGACGGCACGTGCCTGTTCGAGCATTCCGATCCGCGCCAGGGTTTTCATCCCGACTGGAAGAGCCTGGTCTTCAACTACGGGCGCCACGAAGTGCGCGCGTTCCTCATCAGCAACGCATTCTTCTGGCTCGACCGCTACCACGTCGACGGCATTCGCGTCGATGCGGTCGCCTCGATGCTCTATCTCGACTATTCGAGGGCGCCGGGTCAGTGGATTCCCAATCCGTCGGGTGGCCGCGAGAACTTCGAGGCTGTCCTGTTCCTTCGCGAGCTCAATGAAGCGGTCTACGCCGAGTATCCCGACGTCCAGACGTTCGCCGAGGAGTCGACGTCATGGCCGATGGTCTCGCGTCCGACGACCACCGGCGGGCTCGGATTCGGCTTCAAGTGGGACATGGGCTGGATGAACGACACGCTCCGCTACATCGCGCGCGATCCGTTTTTCCGGCACTACCATCACGGCGAGCTCGGATTCCGTTCGCTGTACGCGAACAGCGAGAACTTCGTGCTGCCGCTGTCGCACGACGAGGTCGTGCACGGCAAGCGCTCGCTCGCGTCCAAGATGCCGGGCGACGCCTGGCAGCGGCTCGCGAACCTGCGGCTCCTGTTCGCATACATGTGGGCGCTGCCCGGCAAGAAGCTCCTGTTCATGGGCGGCGAGATCGCGCAGCCGTACGAATGGAACCACGACGGCTCGCTCGATTGGACCGGCGTCGAAGCTGCGCCCGAGCGCCAGGCGGTGGCGCGCCTGGTCGGCGACCTGAACACCGTCTATCGCCGCGAAGCCGCGCTCCATGAAGGCGACTGCGAGCCGTACGGTTTCGAATGGATCGACGGCAGCGACGCGCGCGCGAGCACGATTTCGTTCGTGCGCTGGTCGTCGTCCCGGCACGCGCCGATCGTGGCCGCATTCAACTTCACACCGGTGCCACATCCGTGTTACCGCATCGGCTCGCCGCGGGCCGGAATCTGGCGCGAGATCCTCAACACGGATGCCGCCGATTACGGCGGGACCGGCTGGGGCAATCTCGGCGCGGTCGCGACCGAGGATGCACCGATGCACGGCAAGCCGTGCTCGATGGATCTGGTGCTGCCTCCTCTTGCCGGCGTGTGGCTGCGCTGGGAGGAACCGTGGTGAGAAAGCCGGCGCTCTGCATCCACGGCCACTTCTACCAGCCGCCGCGCGAAAATCCGTGGACCGGCCGCGTCGAAGCGCAGCCCAGTGCCGCGCCGGCGCACGACTGGAACGAGCGCATCACCGAAGAGTGCTATCGCCCGAACAGCGCAGCGCGCCTGCTGCCGCACGCCGAGCGCAACCTCGGCGAGCGCGAGTTCATGAACTACGCGCACATGAGCTTCGATTTCGGCCCGACGCTTCTCGCGTATCTTGCGCGCGAGCAGCGCGACGTCCACGAAGCGCTCGTGGCCGGCGATCGCGATGCCGTTCGTCGTTTTTCCGGTCACGGCGCGGCGATCGCGCAAAGCTACTCGCATTCGATCCTGCCGCTCGCGAGCGCCCGCGACCGCCGCACCGAGGTCGTCTGGGGACTGCGCGATTTCGAGCTTCGCTTCGGGCGGCGCAGCGAAGGCCTGTGGTTGCCGGAGTGCGCCGCCGATACGCCGACCCTCGAGGAGCTCGCCGACGAAGGCGTGCGCTTCACGATCCTGTCGCCGCGCCAGGCGCGCCGCATCCGGCGCATCGGAAGCGAGAACTGGACCATGCTCGACGGCGACAAGACCATCGACACGCGCGTGCCGTATCTCGTCCGCCTCGGCGCCGGCCGCCAGATCGCGGTGTTCTTCTACGACGGCCCGCTCGCACATTCGGTCGCGTTCGGGCGCACGCTGTGCGACGGCGCAGCGTTTCTTGCCGCGCTCGAGCGCGAGCACGGCCATCTGCCCGGCCTCGTGCATTTCGCGACCGACGGAGAAACCTACGGGCACCACCAGCGGCTCGGCGAGATGGGCCTTGCGTGGCTGCTCGAGAGCGTCGAGCGCGGCGAAAGCGCATTCGACCTGACCGTCTACGGGCGCCATCTCGAAAAGCAGCCGCCGATACACGAAGTCGAGATCTTCGAGAAGAGCTCGTGGAGCTGCGCGCACGGCGTCGAGCGCTGGCGAAGTGCATGCGGCTGTTCCGGCGGTCGCCGGCAGGGCAACCAGAGCTGGCGCACGCCGCTGCGCGAAGCGCTCGACCTGCTGCGCGACCTGCTCGCGCCGATCTATGAGCGCGAGTGCGGCGAGCTGCTCGAGGATCCGTGGGGTGCACGCGATCGTTTCGCCGAAGTGCTCGTGCGGCGCACGCCGCGGATCGAGAACATCTTCCTCGACCGCGAAGCGGGCCGCGTCCTCGCCGAGCCCGACAAGCTGCGCGCGCTCCAGCTTCTCGACATGCAGCGCCACGCACTGCTGATGTATGCGAGCTGCGCGTGGTTCTTCGACGATCTCTCGGATATCGAGCCGCTGCAGACGGTTGCGCACGCTGCCCGTGCCATCGAGCTGGCCGGCGTGCGCGAAGTGCCGCGGCTCGAGCGGCTGTTCACCAACGCCCTGTCGCACGCGGTCGGCAACGACGGCGCCACCGGCGACGTCGTCTACGAACGCGTCGTTGCCGCCCACCGCCCGGCAACCGACGCGAACAACTGAAGAAGAGGAGACGGCCCCGAGTGGAAACACCGATCGAAATCGACGCTGCACGCCTGCGCGAACGGCTCGAACGCCTCGGCAGGAACCTGTGGTGGAGCTGGGATCACCGACTCGATCACATCCTGCGGCGCATCGATGCCGAGCTGTGGGAGCATCTTCGCCACAATCCGACCGCGTTCGTGCGCGACGTGACCGACGACAAGCTCGAAGGCGCTGCGGCCTCGGTGCTTCCGGACCTGATATCGACCGAGGATTCGCTGTCGGCGTACCTTGCCGATACGCACACGTGGGCCGGGCGCCACTGCCACAGCGTCGTGTCGGCTGCGATCGCGTACTTCAGCCCGGAGTTCTGCATCCACGAATCGCTGCCGATCTACTCGGGCGGACTAGGAGTGCTGGCCGGAGATCATCTCAAGAGCTGCTCGGACCTCGGAGTCGGCGCGGTCGGTGTGAGCCTGCTCTACCGCAACGGATATTTCGGCCAGCGCGTGCTCGCCGACGGCTGGCAGACCGAAACCTACGACGAGCTCGATCCGTCGCGGCTTCCGATCACGCGCGTGCTCGCGACCGGCGGCGACCCGCTGGTCGTCGAAGTGCCGCTCGGAGAGATCACGCTGCACGCCGACGTGTGGCGGGTCGAAGTGGGCCGTTGCTCGCTCGTTCTGCTCGATCCGCGCGACTGGCCCGAGTCGGTGCTGCCGGGCGCGCATCGCCTTTACGGCGGTGATCGCGAAACGCGGCTCGCGCAGGAGGTCGTGCTCGGCGTCGGCGGATATCGTGCGCTGCGCGCGATGGGCATCCGGCCGCGTGCGATCCACATGAACGAAGGGCACTCGGCATTCGCGGCATTCGAGGTCATCGCAAGCCGCATGGAGGAGTCGGGGCTGCCGTTCGACGAAGCCGCAGTCGACGTGGCATCCGGCGTCGTGTTCACGACGCACACGCCGGTCGAAGCCGGCCACGACCGCTTCGATCCCGGCGCCTTGCTGGCGGCGCTCGAGCCGCTTCGCCGGCGGCTCGGTATCGACGAGAAGAAGCTGCTCTCGTTCGGACGCGTCCGCCCCGACGACGACTCCGAAACGTTCTGCATGACGGTCTGCGCGATCAAGCTGGCGCGTCACACCAATGCCGTCAGTAGCCTTCACGGCCACGTCTCCAGGCGCATGTGGAAACAGCTGTGGCCCGAGGCGCGCGAGCTCGAGGTTCCGATCGGCCACGTCACCAACGGTGTGCACTGCCGCACGTGGCTCGCGCCGGAGCTCGAGGCGGTCTACGGCAGCAGCCTGCTGCGCGACGGCTCGGACGCCATCGAGGCGGCGCTCGCACACCGCGAGCTGCTCGAGCTCGACGAGGAGCGGCTGTGGTCGGTCAAGCAGCAGATGAAGCAGCGCATGCTCGCATTCGTCGCGAATCATGCGCGCCTCCGCAACGAGCGGCTCGGAATCGAAGAAGCGGCGGTCGAGCTCGATCCCCATGCGCTGACGATCGGCATCGCAAGACGCTTCGCACAGTACAAACGCGCGCTGCTTCCGTTCCGCGATCTCGAGCGTGCCCGCGCGCTGATGCTCGCCGACGGACGTCCCGTGCAGTTCCTGATTGCCGGCAAGGCCCATCCGGCCGACGAGCCGGCCAAGAGAGTCATCCAGGGAGTGCTCGCGCTCGCCCGCGAGCACGGCCTCGAGCATCGCGTCATGTTCGTGGAAGGCTACGGCCAGCGCATCAGCCGCATGATGCTGGCGGGCTGCGACCTGTGGCTCAACATTCCGCGCCGTCCTCTCGAAGCGTGCGGCACCAGCGGCATGAAAGCCGTGCTCAATGCGACGCTCAACTGCTCGACGCTCGACGGGTGGTGGGACGAAGCGTGGGATCCCGGCGTCGGTTTCGCCATCGGCAACGGCTCCGTGCACGTCGATGCGGCGATCCAGGACGAGCGCGACGCCGCCGCGGTGCTCGACGTGCTCGAGCACGAGGTCGTACCGCTCTACTTCCAGCGCGACGACCGCGGCATCCCGCGCGCATGGCTCGCCCACGTGAAGATGGCGCTGGCGCGCCTCGGTTACCGCTACAACTCCGATCGCATGGTGGCCGATTACGCGACGCTTCTCTATGCACCGGCCGCCGGCACGGTCACGTCCGAGATCCGTCTCTGAGCACGACGGACGGACGCGAGCCGCAGCATATGGAAGGAGGCGAAGGAGAATGACCGGGCTTCGCGCATCGTATCCGTACTGGCTGGCCGGCCGCGACGTGGCGGCCAATACCGATCTTGCCGTCACCGACAAGTTCACCGGCGAAGTCGCGACGCGCGTCGCGCTCGCCGGTCCGTCCGTCATCAGCGAAGCAATTGCGGCAGCTGCCGCGGCGGTCGAACCGATGCGCGAGATGGCCGCGTTCGAGCGCCAGGCCGTCCTCGACCACTGCGTCAAGCGGTTCCGCGAGCGCTTCGACGAGCTCGCGCTCGCGCTGTGCATCGAGGCCGGCAAGCCGATTCGCGACGCGCGCGGCGAGGTCACGCGCCTGATCGACACGTTCCGGATCGCAGCGGAGGAGTCGGTGCGCATGACCGGCGAGGTCATGACGCTCGACATCAGCGCGCGGGCAAAGGGCTACCGCGGGATGTGGAAGCGGGTGCCGATCGGAGCGTGCTCGTTCATCTCGCCGTTCAACTTTCCGCTCAACCTGGCGGCCCACAAGATCGCTCCGGCGCTCGCTGTCGGCTGCCCGTTCGTGCTCAAGCCGGCCAGCCTGACTCCCATCGGCGCACTGATGATCGGGGAGATCCTGGCCGAGACGCGGCTGCCGCGCGGCGCGTTTTCGATCCTGCCGTGCCCGCGCGACGGCGCGGACCTGTTCTGCAAGGACGAGCGCTTGAAGCTGCTCAGCTTTACCGGCTCTCCGTCGGTCGGATGGCACCTGAAAGCCAATGCCGGAAAGAAAAAGGTCGTGCTCGAGCTCGGCGGCAACGCCGCCGTGGTCGTCGATCGCGACTGGGACGTTGCCGACGCGGCCGAGCGCATCCTGTTCGGCGCGTTCTACCAGTCCGGACAGAGCTGCATCAGCGTGCAGCGGATCTATGCGCATTCGGAGATCTACGACCGCCTGCGCGATCGTCTCGTCGACGGCACGCGCGCGCTCGTCTGCGGAAATCCGAGAGACGAAGCGGTCTCGATCGGGCCGCTGATCTCCGAACGCGACGCCGAGCGGCTCGAGAGCTGGATTCAGGACGCGGTCGCGAGCGGGGCAACGCTGCTCTGCGGCGGCGAGCGGAGCGGAGCGATGCTGTCACCGGCGCTTCTCGAAGGCGTGCCGCGCGGCGCGATCTTGTCGTGCGAAGAAGCCTTTGGTCCGGTCGCGATCCTCGAACGTTTCGACGACTTCGATGCGGCCCTGGACGAGGTCAACCACAGCGCGTACGGGCTTCAGGCCGGCGTGTTCACGCGCGACCTGTTCAAGGCGGAGCGGGCGTGGAACGTGCTCGAGGTCGGCGGCGTAATCATCGGCGACGTGCCGAGTTGGCGCGTCGATCACATGCCGTACGGCGGCGTCAAGGACAGCGGGCTCGGACGCGAGGGAGTGCGGTTCGCGATGGAAGACATGACCGAAATCCGCATGCTGGTGGTGCGCGGATCTTGATCGCGTCGTCTCTTAAGCCGCCTGACAGCAGCTCATTCTTGAAAAGACGACGTTTTTTTAAATGTACCTGTCCCCTTTTTCTCAGAGCAGCTTCGCGCGGCGCAGCAGGAAGACCAGTGTGCCGGCGATGGTCAGCACGACGAGCCAGAACAGCGCGTAGCCGTACTCCCATTTGAGCTCGGGCAGGATCTCGAAGTTCATCCCGTAGATGCCGCACAGGAACGTGAGCGGCATGAAGATCACGCTGACGGCGGTCAGGCGCTTCATGACTTCGTTGGTCCGGTAGCCGACCATCGACATGTAGAGGTCGAGCGATCCCGAGAGGATGTCGCGGTCGGCGAGCAGATCGGCGAGGATGCATTCGACCGTGGTCGCCATGTTGGACAGGAACGGACGCGTCTCCTCGCTGATGAACGGCGACTTTCTCTGTGCAAGCTCGGTCAGCATCGAACGTGCCGGAACCAGGATCTTGCGGAACGCGAGCAGGTCGTTGCCGACCGTTGCGACGCGCACGAACACCTCTTCGTTGATCTCGCCGATCAGGGCGAGCTGCAGTTTCTCCACGTGGCTTGCGAGATGCCTCTGGCCGACGAGGAAATTTTCCGTCAGCTGCGACAGCAGCTCGTAGACGAGGAAGGCGGGGCCTTTCGCAAAGCGCAGGAAGTCGCCGCGGTAGTCGCGCAGCATTTCGTCCAGGAACGCCACCTGTCCGTGATGGATCGTCAGCAGGAAAAACTCGGCCACGACGACGCTGACGCGTTCGGTAACCAGACTGTCGTCACGGATCCGGCAGCCCGTCAGCGCGAGGAACAGATAGTCGTCGAACCGGCGAACGCGCGTGTCGGGCTCGCTTTCGAGCGCGTCGGCGAGGAGCATCGGATCGATGAGCTCGAGCTCGGAAAGAAGCGCACGCGCGCCTGCGGGATCGCCGGCCACGTCGATGTCGAGCCACAGATAGTGGCCCTCTTCGGCCGCTGGCCCGAAGCGCTCGAAGCCTGCGGAGCGTTCGATCTTGCGCTCGAAGTCGAACTCGATGAGGCGATGCGCGCAGGCACGGGCACCGGGACGGGAGGAATCGGAAACAGCGGGATCGAAAGCGGATGGATCGGTCGCGAGGGCCATGCGCCCAGTCTAGCGGCGGGCCGGTGATTGCGGTAGTTAGCCCCCATGGCGAACCCCACGGCGACCTGCGAAACCTCCCTTGGCACCTTCCGCGTCGAGCTCTTCACCGACAAAATGCCGGTCACGGCGGGCAACTTCGTGAAGCTCGCCGAATCCGGATTCTACGACGGGCTGCACTTCCACCGGGTGATCGACAATTTCATGCTGCAGTTCGGCTGCCCTCACAGCCGCGATCCGAAAAGCCCGAAAGCAGGTACCGGCGGACCGCCTCACGGTACCATCGCCGACGAATTCCCTCCGGACTTCAAGGCTTCAAACGAGCCCGGAACCCTGTCGATGGCCAACACGGGCCGGCCGAACAGCGGCGGCTCCCAGTTCTTCGTCAACACGGTCCACAACGCGTACCTCGACTGGTTCTCGCCGGGTGCCTCGAAACACCCGGTCTTCGGTAAAGTGATCGAGGGCATGGACGTCGTCCGCAAGATCGAAAAAACCCGCACCGACGGCAACGACCGGCCGATCGAACCGGTCAAGATGATCCGGGTGACCGTCACGCGATGAGCGGGAAGGACTGCAGCACGGACTGCCAGCCTGAGGCGCTCGCGGAAGACCCCGAGGTCGCGGTCGTCATGCGGGGCGCGCTTGCCGACCTTCAGCGCGCAGGCGACCGCCTGGGCCAGCACGGGATCGAATCGACGATCGTGCGCACCGACACCGAGGACAGCGCCGGCTGCTGCTCGACGAAGCTCTACCTGGTCGTCGCGCGCGAGGATGCGCCGGAGGCTTTTGCGGTCTTCGACTCCGAATGGAAGCGCGGGCTGACCGCGCAGCAGATCGCGGCTCTCGAGGCAGCCTCCGAGCTCGTGATCGATCCCGAGGCTCCCGAGACGACGTGTCCGGCCTGCCTTACGACGTTCGAGACCGGCCCCAGCGAATGTCCCGATTGCGGCCTCGCGCTCGGCTGACGCACCGGGCGAAGCCAGCGCGCCGCGCGCACCCTCATCTTGCAAGCAGGCGCAGGGCGCGCTGCGCGCAGCACTGAGGCTGCGCCGCAGCGCGCCAGATGCGCTCGTTCAACTGTCGCGGAATGTCTCGCGCGCCCGCGTCAACTGTCTCGCCGGATCACAGCTCCTTCGCATGCTGCGAAAGATATTCGGCAACGCCGGCAGTGTCCGCCTTCATTCCGGGCTTGCCCTTGTTCCAGCCTGCAGGACAGACCTCGCCGTGCTTCTCGGTGAACTGCAGCGCATCGACCACGCGCAACATTTCATCGATGTCACGACCGAGGGGCAGATCGTTTACGATCTGGTGACGAACAACACCGTCGCGATCGACGAGAAAACTTCCACGAAATGCGACCCCCCCCTCAGACTCCACGTCATATGCCTTCGCTATCTCATGTTTGACGTCGGCCACGAGGGTATAGCCGACTTTTCCGATTCCGCCCTTGTCGACGGACGTGCTCTTCCAGGCCAGATGCGTGAACTGGGAGTCGATCGAGACACCGATCACTTCGACACCCCGCTTGTGGAATTCGTCAAGTCGGTGATCGAACGCGATCAGCTCCGACGGGCAGACGAACGTGAAATCGAGCGGATAGAAGAAGATGACGGCGTATTTGCCGCGAATCGCCTCGGAAAGGCGATAATTTTCATCGATCTCGTTGCTTCCGAGCACTGCGGCTGCGGTGAAATCCGGGGCTTTTTTTCCGACGAGTACTGCCATTTTCGTATCCTTTTGCGCGGCATTGAACCGGTGGGTGTGTGCGCAACGCAGCGAACGCTCCGAGCGCACCGATCGAGATCCGCGAGTCTAGAGTGACGAAAATCGGGGTCAAACCTGAATGTGACGCAGAGCGCAGCATCCAATGTGCGGGCATACCGATCGACTAGTCCCTTGACACCCTGAGGCCTGGGGCCAACGATCAATGATCGCACCGGCAAATCGCTGCTCTGCGGCAGTCCATTACGGTGCCGAACCGGCGGGAAACTGGCCCCCGCCGACAGGAAAGCAACCATGAAGAAAAAATCGCGGCGCAATGCGCCAAATACCGTCATCGTCCCCCGGCGTGCGGACCGCTGTGAAGAATGCGATTCCGCTCTGCGCTGGAAGACGTCGACCTCTGCAAAACCATATGCGTTTCCCGAGTATGGGTTCCCGCTTCAGGTCTCCGGACTCTCGACGGCCGCTTGCTCGCGGTGTGGAACCGTCCACGCGGCCATCGCCAATCCCGACCGGTTCCGGGCCTCCGTACTCGAGGAGATCCTGAAGAAACAAGGTCCCCTGACTGCGAGCGAGATCGTTTTTCTTCGCAAGACATTGGGGCTGACGGGTGGGAAGTTTGCCGGCCTCGTCGGTGTCAGCCGTGAGCATGTTTCGCACATCGAACAGGGCCACGCACCGAATCTCGGGACCGCCGCGGATCGCCTGGCGCGCCTGATGATTGCATCGAAGCTCGATCCGTCTCTCGCCTTCATGAAGCGGCTGCTCAACCAACTCGACGAGAACATCGGCACGCGATCGCGCCGAAAGGTGGTGCGACATGCCGGTTATCGCGTCAACGTCGCCGGACGCGGACCGAGCGTCACTGCGAAAGCAGACGGACGCCGCCCGAGCGAGCGCCGGTCGGGTGGGAAGCGAACTGCGGTAGGCGTGCACGCGCGCAGCGGAAACCTCCGTCAGCGAGGACGCGCGCGCTGACCGACAGCCCCCTCCTCCGAGGGGCTGTGCAAAATCGGTGACGGCGTGGGCGCGGCGAGGAGCCGTGCCCACGCCGCATCCTCCTTCGCTTCGCACGACGCGCAACGCGCGAATCTCTGCACGTCGCGCTGTGCGCGAATCTCTGCACGTCGCGCCGTGCGCGAATCTCTGCACGTCGCGCTGTGCGCGAATCTCTGCACGTCGCGCCGTGCGCGAATCCCTGCACGTCGCATTGCGCGCGACTCTTCCTGCAACGCGTTACGCGCGATCCGCTCGTGCTCGCTCCCGGGTTTCGGCGAGCGCACGTTTCCAGCGCATTCGTGCGCGGTCGTCGCCGTCGATCGCGAAGTCCGCAAAATAGAAGATCAGCCGTTCGGCAACGCCCGCGTATTTTCGCGACAGCGTTGCCGGAAGGTCGTCCCATGTGGAGGTCACCGCGTACTCTTCGAGCATGCGGTCGGTTACGGTCGCCGCCATCGCGGACATATCGCCTTCGCGCTGGAGCTGATGAAGACGCTCGGAGATCCCGTGCCAGCCGTGCAGCTCGAACACGCCGGCGTACGCGGGCGTCGAACCGTAGAACGCGATCTGCATTCGCGTGCGCTCGCGACTGGTCTCTCGCTCTTCGTCGCTGTCGCCGACGATCGTAAAGACCGGGCACGCAAGCTTGATCGACTTCGGATCGCGGCCGGCCTTGCGTGCGCCCTTCTCGACGTTCGGGCGCACGATCTCGTCGAGGAACTTCGTCGAATGAAAGGGATGGATATGGATGCCGTCGGCGACTTCGCCCGCGGCTTGCAGCATCCACGGCCGCACGGCGGCCACGTAGATCGGAACTTCGGGATGCTCGATCGCACCGGGGCTCCACATGCCGAGCAGGTTCATGTTGTAGAACTCGCCTCGGAAATCGAGACGTTCGGTGCCCTGGAACGCGCGAAAGATCGCGCGCACGGCGCGCACGTACTCGCGAAGCCGCGAGCCCGGATGATCGTAAACCGACGAGAAGCGCCGCTCGATGTGCGCCTTGACCTGCGTGCCGAGCCCGAGCGTGAACTTGCCGCGGCTGGCCTCGGCAAGCTCCCAGGCGATCTGCGCCGTTACCATCGGGCTGCGCGGAAACGCCGTCGCGATCGCAGTTCCGATGTCGAGCTCCGGAGCTGCAAGGATCGATGCGACGCAGTTGAGATAAGCGGTGCGGCCGCCTTCGGCCATCTGAATGCCGTCGAATCCGACGTCCGCCCACTGCCGCGCTCTGTCGCCGGCGGCATGAAGCTCGAGTCCGAATCCGAACGCGTCGAGCTTCATCGCAGCACGCTCCGGTGGTCGGGAGATGAAATCATCGTGGCCTCCTTCCGAACAAACGGCACGCGCGGGCCGTAAGCTCCGCCCCGTGCCGCCGCCGGCGGAAGGCTCTACGCGAAGGAACGGGCTGAAGAAACCGCCGGGCTCGAACTGGATTCGCCCGCGAGCGCGCGCTCCACCAGCGTATCGACGGCGACCGGGCCGGGCCCCGCCGTCGCGATCCATGCGAAGAGGATGATGTAGAGAAACTCGACGAGACCGTAAAGGTCGCCGAACGACGAGACGTCTTTCCACTGCGCTGTCGCGATCGCGACTACCATCGTGCCGATCAGCGGAAGTGCGGCAATGCGCGTGAAGAGCCCGATCAAGAGCAGCGTTCCGCACACGAGCTCGACCGACGCGACGAACGGCGCCTGCAGCTCCGGGTAAGGAATACCGAGCTCGCGGAAGAATCCGATCACCGAGTCGAGATCGTGGAGCTTTCCCCAGCCGGTCAGCATGAATGTCCAGCCGACGGCGACGCGGGCTGCAAGCGGCGGCAGCCACGCAAGGTACGAACCGACACGCGACGGCAGAACGAAAAATACGGTGCGCAGAATTTCCATTGATGGCCTCCAGATCGGAACACGAAAAGCGTGTCCGTTTGGCGGCTCAGACGCCGGCGCGTCGGCCGGGTTACAACGCGGGGCGAGGTCAGTGGGGAGGTTTGCGCAGATTCTCCGAGCGGTCGAAGGCAATCCCGTACTTCTCGAGGATGCGCGGGCCCGCCTGGCGCGCGGCCTCGACGCTGAGGATCATCACGAAACCATCCTCGGTCTCGAGCCGGAGGTACTTGTCGGTCGTATTGTCGACGAGGTCGGCCAGGTGCGCGAGATCCCTCAGCGCCACGCCGTTGACGTTGCGCACGACGACGCTCTCCCAGTCGAGATAGCCGCGTCCGACCGGGCTCGGCAGTACCGTCGACAGGATGACCACCTGGCGCCGCTCGGCCGTAACGACGCCGCCCGATTCGGAGTAGGCCGCGAGCTTCGGTGGAACCTGGTCGTACAGGTCGAAGTATTCCCCGGTCAGCGGCTGGAACACCGCGCCGCCGAAGACGAGATACTCGGGCTCTTCGCCGAGACGGCGGCCGGGCACGAGCGGAGCCGTATCGGCCAGCTGGACCTCGACATCGCGAAGATTTCCGCCACGCAGCACCGACATCTCGAGTTTGGCTCCGACCTGTTGTGCGCTGATGACCGCATCGAGCGAGACGCGGCCGTTTCCCGGCATCGCAACGGTCAGGTCGCCGGCGACCGGATAGCCGCCGATCGAGACGATGACGTCGCCGCGCGCGAGTTGCCCGAATGCCGGACTGCCGAAGTCGACGCGCGTGACGAGGCCGCCAGACTGCCTGGGATTGAGCCCGATCGATTCGCGAAGCGCCGGGCTTTCGACCGGCTGAAGGCGCGCGCCGAGATGAGGGAAGCCGTCGTACTTCGCGTCGGCCACGTCATCGAGAAAGTGCCGCACGACCGGCGCAGGGACCATGTAGCCGACGCTCTCGGCCGCCTCGAGCATCTGCATCGAAATTCCGACGACGGCGCCGTCGCGCACGACCGGTCCGCCGCTGTTGCCGGGATTGATCGGCGCATCGATCTGCGCGATCAGCAGGTGCTCTTTCGAATGCGTGTAGGTTCCGACTTCGATGCGCGAGATCACGCCCGACGTCACCGACAGCGTCTCGCCGCCGACCGGAAAGCCATACGTCTGAACGTCTTCGTTGACGCCGGGAAGATCGCCGAGCGCGAGCGGCTTGGCGCCTTCGAAGAAGTGCTCGTCGGCAACCGTGAGCAACGCGAGATCGCAGTCGTGACCGATGTACGAAGCCTCGGCTTCGAACTGTTCGCCTGAGCCTGCCCTTTTGACCTCGATCCCGACGGCGTCCGAGACGACGTGCGCATTGGTCAGCACGCGATGACCGTCGATGATCACGCCGGAGCCCGACGACGCCTGGGTGCCGGTCTTCTGCCACGGCGAGAAGAAGTCCGGCGGATTCGAGTACACGAGCACGCGCACGACGCTCGACTCGATCGATTCGGCGCGCGGAGGGGTCGGCCGCGCGGTGACAGGAGGAGCCGCCGGTTTGTCGGTTGGGCCGCCGCGATCCGTCGAAGGGCGATCCGGAAGGACGCCGCGGTCTCCGGGCAGAGGACGTTCGGGCGGACCGAGTCGATCGGCGCGCTCCACGCGCTCGGCGGGATCGGCACGATCGACGTGATGCGCACGATCGGCGTGGTCCGTTCGATCGATGTGATCCGCTCTGTCCGTCCGTTCGTTTCGATCGGTTTGATCGTTTGGATCGGTTCGATCCTGAGGCGCGCGTTCGGCCGGCGATGGTTCGGTGCGCTCAGCGGTCGACGCGCGATCCGCCGGCGCCGTCTGGTGCACGGAGCTGCCGGGTGGAGATTCGATTGCGCGGGCGCCCGAGGCGATTCCCGCGATGCAAACGAGCAGAACCGCGCCTCGCAAACGCGATCGCTCGTGCGCGCCGGATTGGCGCCTCCATCGTCGTTTCATTCCCGAGGCCTCACCGATAGACCGTCCGAAGCGTCCACAAAGCCCACCGCCTCAGGCTTTAACCGTGCTGGCGTGCAGGTGCGACATGCCGCCATGACAGGGTGGCAATGTCGCACGCCGGACGTCCATGGCATACGACCGGCGACCGACTCGGTAGCGGAGAAGAAACCCCATGCATTTCGGCATCGCCTTCCCATCCTGGATCGAGGCCTGGCGCGACTGCGAGGTCGCCGAGGCCGAAGGATTCACCCATGCGTGGTTCTACGACACGCAGCTCCTGTGCTCGGACGTCTATGCGACGATGGCGCTCGCCGCGGAGCACACGCGCACGATGAAGCTCGGCACGCTGGTCGCGATCCCGAGCAATCGCATCGCGCCGGTGACCGCCAGCGCGATCGCGACCATCAACGCGATCGCGCCCGGGCGCGTCATCCTCGGCGTCGGCACCGGCTTCACCGGACGCAATACGATGGGGCTTCCTCCCCTGCCCGTCGCGCGCATGGTCGAGTACGTCGGGCAGGTTCGCGGGCTGCTCGCCGGCGAGGACGTGCTGATCCGCGACGGCCAGTACGAACGATGGATCCGCCTGCTTTCGAAAGACCGGCGGATCGGCTGCATCAATCTCGACGATCCGATTCCGATCCACATCGCGGCCAACGCGCCGAAGGCGCTCGCGGCCGCCGGCGAAGCGGGTGACGGATGGATCACCGTGGCGCAGGATCTCGCGGGCCTCCAAAGCGGCAGCAAGGCCGTCATGGACTCGGCCGCAGCGCATGGCCGCTCCTTCGCGAGCGGCGCCGGCGGCAAGCCGTACACGACGATGCTGACGACCGGCTGCATTCTCGCGCCCGGAGAGCCGGCGGCAAGCGAGCGCGTCGTGCGTCGCGTCGGCCCGGTGACGGTCGTCGGGGTGCACGCGATCTGGGAGAGCTCGCGCGGCGGTCACGGCTTCGGTCTCGTCAACGACGATCTCGCCCATGCGTTCGACGACTACATCGAAGGATACGCCGCCGGCCACGCCTCGCCGCCCGACCGCCGCTACCTCGACGTGCACGAGGGCCACATGATGTACCTGAAGCCGGGCGAGGAGGCGTTCGTGATCCCCGAAATGATTCCCGTGCTGTCACTGACCGGAAATCCCGACGAAGTTCTCGAACGCTGCCGGACACTCGCCGGCGCCGGCGTCGACAACCTCGCGCTGCAAGCCGTCCCCGGCATGGCCCGCGACCTGATCGAAGAGTTCAGCCGCCACGTCATCCGCCGAATGTAAAAACTCTCACCAGCGGATCTGCGGCGTGAAGCGGGGCACGCGGTGAAACGACAACATCGCGAGGGCGGGCGGCGTGGGCGTGCCCGCGTGCGAGTCGTTCCGCAGCGAAGCGAGGACTAAAGCGAGCGCGCGGGCATGCCCACGTCGACAGCCCTTACGCGCCGAGGCCCGTCGCGAGCAGCGGCGACGCGCGCCGCGACCACCGGCGACGCGCACAAAAAAAGGCCGCGCTCTTTCGAGCGCGGCCTCTGATTCGCCTGCCGGATGCGGCAGTCGCGAAACTACTAGTAGCGACGGCCTCCGCCGCCACCGCCGCCGCCGTAACCACCGCCGCCGCCGCCGCCGCCGCGGCCACCGTAACCACCACCACCGCCGCCGCCGCCGCCGCCACGAGGACGATCCTCGCGAGGCTTGGCTTCGTTCACGGTGAGGGCACGGCCCTCATGCTCGCGACCGTTCAGTCCCTCGATGGCCGCAGCCGCTTCCGACTCACTTCCCATCTCGACGAAACCGAAGCCCTTGCTCCTGCCCGTGTCGCGATCGGAGATGACCTGCGCGCTCTGCACATTGCCGTATGCTCCAAACAATTCCTCGAGGCCCGAACTATCGACACCGAAGCTCAGGTTACCGACGTACAACTTCTTACCCATTGTGATGAACTCTCCTTAACTAGAACTGGGTATCCACCCGCATTCTACTTTCTTGCGTGTTCTGCCGGGCCGATCGATTCGGCCCGTGAAGGTAGGTGTGGACGACTGAGGGGAAGGATGCGGGACTGCAAAGGTCGCGTACCTGATCTCGTTCGACTAACCGACCGGGCGCTATCCTACTCAACTACAAAGATAGGTACAGGGGTCCGGGCACGTTTTCCCAAACGCTGTCCTCGCGACGGAGGGGTCAGCTGATTTCCAATCGTCCGGCCCCAGTCTGCCCCCGGATCGAGACGGTTGCTCCAGCGGAGCACGTAACCCGTGAAATCACAGGAGTTTTTCGGGATTTGGCCAGCATCACGCACGGCCTGACGCGTCCTGGGGCGGCTTCCCGGCATAAGACATCACAAGTTCGTCGCGGAACAGGTCCTGCGGGCCAGAAAAAATTTGTTGCTGCGGCATGCCCTGGTGTCAGGAGGCGACCACTTCCAGCGCGGGCATGGCAGGGCGACAGGCAAGATGTCACCGCGTCGGGCCGTAGCAACGTTGAACGCGGACGCGCGGCGAGTCACCACTTCAAGTCGGGCAACTCGCGGAACACTCTGCGCACGCCCTCGCGCCAGTCGGAGCTCAGCGCGACGTAGTACGGATCGCCCTGCTCGAAGCGGTGTCGAAGCCGAATGGCGAGGCTGTCGCGTTCGTAGCACACCAGATCGATGGGCATGCCCACCGAAAGATTGCTGCGCATCGTCGAATCGAAAGATACCAGCACGCACTTGGTCGCGTCGGCCAGCGATGTGGCGGGCACGATGACCCGGTCGATGATCGGCTTGCCGTACTTGGCTTCGCCCGTCTGCAGGAACGGCGTGTCGTCGCCGGCCTCGATGAAATTGCCCTCCGCATAGATGCGGAACAGCCGCGGCGGTTCGCCCCGCAGCTGCCCGCCGACGATGAACGACGCGTTGAACGCGATCGGTCCGGTGCCGAGGTGAGGTGCGTCGCGGCGCTCGACGTCCCGCATCGCGTCCGAGACACGCAGCACGACGTCGAACATGGTTCGTGCGGTCCACAGGTTGGGAGAATCCGCTTCGACGTCGCAGCGCTGCTTCAGCAGGCTGACGACCGCCTGCGTCCCGGCGAGGCTGCCGGAGCTCAGCAGGACGATCGCCCGGTCGCCGGCCTTCTCGAACACGGTCATCTTGCAGAACGTTGCAAAGTTGTCGACGCCCGCGTTGGTACGCGAGTCCGACGCGAGGACAAGTCCATCCTCGAGCAGCACGCCGACGCAATAGGTCAAGATGCGATCTCTTCTGTTCGTACCATGAAGCTCTCGAGGGTCGTCGGTCCGAAGGTGGTGGTGAGCGCAACGTCCGCCGCGTCTCTGCCCCTGGCAATGAGGATACGGCCGATGCGCGGCATGTTGTTGCGGGGATCGAACGTATACCAGCCGTCGCCCAGGTACGCTTCGAACCAGGCGGCGAAGTCCATCGGCGCGTACGGCGGAGGCATGCCGATGTCACCGAGATATCCGGTGCAGTATCGCGCCGGAATGTTGACGCAGCGGCACAGCGTGACGGCCAGGTGGGCAAAGTCGCGACACACGCCCTGGCGATCCGTGAAAGCCTGAAAGGCCGTCTTCGTCGGACTCGAAAGACCGTAGCCGAACTGGATGTGGTTGTGGACGAAATCGCAAATGGCCTGCACACGGTTCCATCCGCTCGGTCCCTGGCCGAACAGGCTCCACGCCGTTTCGGCGAGCAGATCGGTCTCGCAGTAACGACTTCCCAGCAGATAGAGCAGCGTTTCCTGGGGAAGCGACTGCACCGGACGCTGCTCGAGCCATGGGGAGGCGACCTCGACGTTGCCGGAGTCGGACACGATACCGTCGGCGCTGATTCGAAACGTGCCAGCCGGCGCGACGAGCCGGCTGCACCAGTTCCCGAATGAATCGCGGTAGGCCGCGACCGGAACGGAGGGATTGAGCAGCAGGTGATCGGGTTTGATGATGTCCGACGCCCGGCTGTAGTGGACGTTCAGTGTGGCGATCATCGGTGTCGGCTGTGGGCACTGATAGGTTAGTTCGTATCCGACTCGGATCTGCATTGGTTCGTCGCCTTCTGGGTTGATGCTGTCGGCCAGGGTCCGCCGGGTGGAAGGCCCGTCGCGGTTCGCGAGGGGTCAAGGAGGCATTGCAGCTTCCTCCAGCACGATGGCGAGTCGTTCGGCCCAACCCTCGACGCCCGCTTCGTCGGCCAAAAGGTCCTGCCGGACTTCGATCTCGACGTGCTCGATGCCTCGTCGCTCGCCGTGGACGACGAGCGTGTAGTCGGATGCGTCGCTGACCGCGTAGGGCTGGTTGTCTCCGACGACAAGAGCGGGATCGGCGCGCAGCGCGGTGAGCACTCGTCGCGCGAGACGTGCGTCGCGGCCGTACAGCACGCCGACGTGCCAGGGTCGCGGCTTGTCCAGGAAAACCGGCGTGAAGGTGTGCAACGTGACCAGTACGCTGCCGCGGCCGCTCGTGGTTCGTCGGTCGAGCTCGTCGGCGATCCGTCGGTGGTACGGCTCGAACAGTTCTTCCACGCGCTGACGGACGTCCTCGCGCGTGAGGGCTTCGTTGGCTGCCACTCGGGTGCGTTCGCTGAGCACGACGATTGAATCGTGCGCACCCGGCGGACGGTTCGGATCGATGACCAGGCGCGAGTAGTTGTGCAGGATCAGGAATGCGTCGAGGCGGGCGCTGAGGCGCTGTCCCAGCTCGGCCACGCCGAGGTCGCAGGCTACGTGCGTCGCGAGCTCCTGTTCGGAGAGGTTGAGAGTGGCGAGTTTGCGCGGAATCCGCAGCCCGGCATGGTCGCAGGTCAGCACGAAGTCCGAGCGGGCATCGGCGCGCCGGATCTCGAACACAGGCGGATCATCGCCGGTCAATAGGGCTTCGTCGCCGCTCAGCAGGGCTTCGTCGCCGCTCAGCAGGCCTTCGTCGTTCACGAGCTCGCGTGTCCCGATCAACGGCCCATTCTGGAGCGGATCGCGAGGCGGGGATAGATGGTGGAACTGCGCGCGTAGAAGTACGCCCTCAAGCGAGAGCGGGACGACGGTATTACCAATCGATAGCTTGCGCGGTTACCCGTGCGAGCGCGCCGGACGACGACGACGCGAGGCTCGAGGCGTTCGTTCGCGAGCTGGCGGTCGGCGACGTCTATTTGCCGGCGACGCCGAGGATGTTGCGCGAGAACAGGTCGATCAGCGGGAAGTAGAACATCAGCGACAGGAAGAACAGGCCGCCGAAAATGCAGAAGTAGATCAGGTTCGAGCTGCCGCGCACGTGCATGAAGATCGCCATGACCATGGCGGCCTTGGCGATCGCGATCCCGAGCGCAACGACGTTGTTCATCGGGCCCATGTTCACGAATGCCGCAGCGACAGTCAGCGCGGTGAACACCATCAGGGCCCCGAAGACCATCAGGTAAGCGCGGACCGTGGCGGAAGGATCGTACGGATGAGAGGACATCGTCTCGTTCTCCGGTCAGTTCGGCGACTAATGTCGGCCGATTAGATAAAGCAGCGGGAACAGGAAAATCCACACCAGATCGACGAAGTGCCAGTACAGGCCCATGATCTCGACCGGCGTATACCATCGCGACGTGTACGCACCCTTCAGCGCCTGCCATGCGATGATCACCATGATGCCCATGCCGATCACCATGTGTGTCGCATGCAGGCCGGTCATCGCGAAATACAGCGAGAAATAGATCCGCTGCTGTGCCGCGTCGGGCGCGCTGTAGAAGAAGTTGGCCGGGAACAGCCCCTCGTGCCACTTGTGCGTGTACTCGTACGCCTTGACGCCAAGGAAGATGCTGCCGAGCAGCATCGTTGCCGCGATCCAGAACGCGATCGACTTGCTGCGGCTCATGCGTGCCGAGTGCACGGCCATTGCCATCGTCAGCGAGCTGCCGATCAGGACAACGGTGTTGAACGTGCCGAGCACGATGTCGAGATGGTGGCTCGCGTGCACGAACGCGTCCGCGTACTGGATCCGGTAGAAAAGATACGCCGTGAACAGGCCGCCGAAGAACATGATTTCGGTGACGAGGAAGACCCACATCCCGAACGTGGCGGTCTCGTACTGCTGCTGCTCGTTCGCGAAGTGCGACTGCAGGCGCGACTCGGGAACGGCCGGAATGGCGACGTCAGACATGGGCTGCCTCTACGGTGCCGTGACCGGCATGCTCGCCGAACTCGCGGGCCATCTCGGGGTAGTCGTACGGCTCCGACGTGATGATCGGCGTTTCGTGGAAGTTGTGCGGGTGCGGCGGCGAGTCGAGCGTCCACTCCAGGCCGAGAACGCCCCACGGATTCTTGCCGGCCTCTTCGCCGTGGCGCAGCGACCACATGAAGTAGAAGAACGGCAGCATGTAGCCGACCGCAAGGATGCCGGCGCCCATCGTCGAGAGCACGTTGAGCACCTGGTACTCGGGCGGATAGTAGTGATAGCGCCGCGGCATGCCGAGGTAGCCGGCGATGAACTGCGGGAAGAACGTTCCGTTGAAGCCGACGAAGATCAGCAGTGCGGCCGCCTTGGCCGGGAGCTCCGGATAGATGCGGCCGCTGATCTTCGGCCACCAGTAATGGAGGCCACCCATGTACCCCATGATCGCGCCGCCGACCATGATGTAGTGGAAGTGGGCGACCACGAAGTAGGTGTCCTGCACGTGCATGTCGAGGCCGAGAATCGCAAGGAACAGCCCGGTCAGGCCGCCGATCAGGAACAGCCCCATGAAGCCGAGTGCGAAGATCATCGGCGATTCGAACGACACCGAGCCCTTGTAGAGCGTCGCGGCCCAGTTGAACGTCTTGACGGCCGACGGCACGGCCACCGCGAACGTCAGCACCGAGAACACCACCGCGGCGTACATCGACTGCGTGGTCGTGAACAGGTGATGCCCCCAGACCAGGAAGCCGATGATCGCAATCGCGAGGCTCGATGCCGCGATGAACCCGTACCCGAAGATCTTCTTGCGGGTGAAGGCCGGGATGATCTCGGAGATCACGCCCATGGCCGGCAGGATCATGATGTAGACGGCCGGGTGCGAGTAGAACCAGAAGAGATGCTGGAACAGCACCGGGTCGCCGCCGGCGGTCGGATCGAAGATGCCGAAGCCGCAGCGATCGAGGATCGCCATCAAAATGGTAATCGCGACCACCGGCGTGCCGAGCACCATCACCAGGCTGGTCGCGTACATCGCCCAGATGAACAGCGGCAGCCGGAACCACGTCAGGCCCGGCGCGCGCATCTTGTGGATCGTCACGATGAAGTTGAAGCCCGTCAGGATCGACGAGAAGCCGGTAATGAAGATGCCCGTTGCCGGCAGCACGACGTTGGTCGTCGCGTATGCGGTGCTGTACGGCGTATAGAGCGTCCAGCCGGTGTCGAGACCGCCCGTTGCCGTTGCCACCAGCGCGATCGTCGCACCGGTCAGGTAGACGTACCAGCTCAGCAGGTTGATCTTCGGAAAGGCGACGTCCTTCGCGCCGATCATCAGCGGAATGAGGAAGTTGCCCATCGTCGCCGGGATCGACGGAATCAGGAAGAAGAACACCATCACGATGCCGTGCAGCGTGAAGGCCTTGTTGTACGTGTCCGACGACAGCAGATCGCCGGCCGGGGTCAGAAGCTCGGCGCGAATCGCCGACGCCATCAGGCCGCCGATCACGAACATGACCGTGATCGAGATCATGTAAAGGATGCAGATGCGCTTGTGGTCGACCGTCAGCAGCCAGCTTTTGACCGTATGCCCGGCGTTCAGGTACGTGACGCGGCGCTCGTTCGATTCCATCGTATGCCCCTCTCCGAGCGCGCTCACTGATGAGCCTGCGCGCTCTGCGAAGTGCCGAGAGACTTGATGTATGCGATCAAGGACATGACCTGTTCCTCTGTGAGCTGGCCACCGAACGTCGGCATCGCCGGCGGGTAGCCTTTAACGACCTTGGCAAGCGGCGTCAGGATGGACTCGCGAAGATACGCGTCATCCGCAAGCACTTTGTCGCCGGACGCAAGCTCGACCTCGCTGCCCGGAACACCGACCAGGATCGGACCGATGCCGCCGGGCGTCGTGATGTGGCACGTCGCGCATGCCTTCTCCTGAAACAGCGCGGCCCCCGCCTGCACGGGTGAAGCTGCGGCACCGGCCGCGCCCTGCACGACCGATGCGCCGCCCGCCGAGCCCGACGCCGGACCGGCGGTACCCGCGGCGATCTCGACCGGCGACGGATTGCCGGTCGTCAGCCATGCTTCGTAGTCGGCAGCATCCATGACGGTGACGCTTCCGATCATGCGCGAGTGCTCGGTGCCGCAGTATTCGGCGCAGAAGAGGTGGAACGTTCCGGTCTGGGTCGCCTCGAACCACATCGTCGCGTAGCGGCCCGGGACCACGTCGGCCTTCACGCGGAACGCCGGCACGTAGAAGCTGTGGATCACGTCTTCGGAGGCCATCGTCAGCTTGACCGGGCGGCCGATCGGAACGTGCAGGTTGTTGATCTCGCGCCGGCCGTTCATGTGCTGGATCTTCCACATCCACTGCTTGCCGGTCACGAAGATTTCCATCGAGTTGGCCGGAGGAATCTCGAGCTTGAAGTAAAGGCTCGTTCCCCACGCGAAGATGCCCATGACGATGAAGAACGGGATGATCGACCAGACGATCTCCAGCGCGGTCGAGCCGTGGATATCCGCGCCGACGAGATTCTCGGGCGTGCGCCGGTACTTGATCCCCATGTAGATCATCGCGGCGATGACGGCGAAGGCGACCGCCCCGCAAAGCAGGACCATCATCACGTAGATCAGGTCCACTTCGGCGGCGTTCGTGGACGCCTGCGGCGGGAACAGCGACAACTGCAAAAACATTCTGGTCAGCTCCTCGAAGTGGAAGGATGCGTCTCGCGCCATCGGCTGAGGCCGATGAAACCGGCCAGGGAGAGAAGGGTCGCGATGCCACCGAGACGGACCAGCGCCAGGATCGAGGCACTGTACTTGCCCGTGGCCGGATCGTAGCGGTAGCAGTAAAGCATCAGCTGCTCGGCGAGCCCGCCGATCTTGCTGTCGGCGGCCTCGACGAACGCCAGCTTGAGATCGCGGCTCGAGAATTCGACGCCGAAGAAATAGCGCGAAAGCTGGCCGAGGCTGGTCAGCACGTAGATCGACGCGGCGTGCGCGTACTCGCCGGTGGCCGGCACGAACTTGTAGTGAAAGCCGACGGCGTCGGCGACGGCGCGAATCTGCGCCTCCTCACCGGTCAGGAAATGGAACCCGCCTTCGCTTCCCTTGCGTCCGTAGTTCTCGACGTAGGCGGCCTTCTTCTGGCGCGCGAGCTCGGGCGTTTCCTTCGGATTGATGCTGATGACGATCACGTCAAACTCGCTCGCCGCGCTGAACGTGAGCGGCCGCAGCGCCTTGATCATGCCGTTGAGCACCAGCGTGCACAGCATCGGGCATTCGAAGTACGCCATCGCGAGCACAGCCGGTTTCTTGTCGGGGCCGAAGTAGTCGCCGATGCGGACCTGCTTTCCCTCGTCGTCGACGAACGTCGCGTCCAGCGGCAGGCTCTGGCCGAGGTGCTGCTCGATGCCGACGCCCTGCAGCGGCCCCGGCGTGACGTTGGCCTGCTGGTCTAGCGAGCCGAGCGGCGCCGGCGCGATCGGAGCGGCGAACGCCGGCATCGCAACAGCGAGCGCGACGAACGCAACTCCAATCCGTCTGGCGACAGGCGAAAACATCAGTGGCCGTGCGCCTCCGCTTCGTGTGCAGCGCTGCCGTGAGCCGGAGCTTCGGCGTGGCCTCCAGCAGCATGACCTTCGCCGTGCCCGCCTTCGCCCTGAAGATCGCGACTGATCTTCCAGCCGCCGTCCCAGTCGGGCGCGCCGGAAGCTTCCGCGTGCTGCTCGGGAGCCTGGCCGTGCGGCGACATCGATGCGGGCACCTCGCCCTGGCGTGCCGGCAGGCCCTTGGCGACCAGCATTTCCATTGCGCGCTCGATCGGCACCTGGACGACGCCGGCTTCCTTGTCGACCCACGCGAGAGTCGACAGGCTCTTCTCTTCTGCCGCACGAAGCTGCGTAAGATCGTCCTTCGGGCGCAGCTGGAGCCGCGGCTCGGGCGGCTCTTTGGCAGCGTACTTCTCGGCAAGCGGATTGGCAGCAGGAGACGTGGCCTTCGCACGCTCGGCAAGGCCGAAATAGACGTAGTTCGCCGCGATCGTGAACACGATCGTGAATATCGCAAGGCCGAGGACCGAGAGGGCAACCGGCCTGGTCGCGACGTCGGTCGGTTCGTACCGGACGGTCTCGTTGCCGTGCGAGGTCGAATGCTCGTGTTCGCTCATGCGTGCTCCAGCTCGGCTTCGACGACCGGATCGTTGACCGCGATGACAGGATACGCGGTCAGGTTACCGATGTAGCGCCAGATCCACACGCCGCCGATTCCCAGGAACGTGGTCAGGTGCAGCGGATGGACGAAGAACGTCGTCGAGAACGACGGCGTGATCCACCAGAAGACGTCCACGTAGCGCATGCACCACAGCAGAGTGGCCACGCCTGCGATCGCCATCGGCTTGCGCTTGCGCGTACGCGACAGCAGCAGCCCGAACGGCACGACGAAGTGGAAGATGAACAGGAAGAGCGTGAGCCAGTGCCAGCCGTTCTGGTTGCGGACCACGTACCACCCGATTTCCTCGGGCAGGTTGGCTCCCCACATGATCAGGAACTGCGAGAGCTGGAAGTAGGTCCAGATCATCACGAATGCCAGGAGCAGCTTGCCGAGATCGAGGAACCGGTCCGGCGAGATCACGACCGACACCGGCCGGTGATCGGCAATGCGCGCCGACATCAGAATCGCCAGGCACATCGCCGTCAGGATCTGGCCGCCGGCAAACATCAGCCCGTAGATGTGCGAGAACCAGACGACCTCGATCGACATCGCCCAGTCGATCGCGGCCAGCGACATCGACAGCAGCCAGATGATGATGCCGATGTGGCTGAGCACGCTGACGCGCCCGGTGCGCGTGGCGCTGCGGCCCTCGACGTCGTCCTGGCGCGACCATGCGGTGAGACGCGTAGCCAGCGTGATCCAGATGGCAAAGTAGATGATCGCCCGCACGACGAACATCGTCGGGTTGAGGTACTGCGACTTGTACTGCAGGACGGCGCTCGCCTGCACCTGGGCCTGGTCGGCCCACGGGTAGATCTGGCTCATCCCGATGACGACGGGGATGAAGAACAGCGCCATCAGCGGCACGTTCATCGCAGCGGCCTCGGCCGGACGCCGGATCGCGGCGCCCCAGCGGCCGCCGCTCACGTACTGCATCATCAGCAGCACGGTGCTGCCGAGCGCGTTGGCGAGCCAGAAGATGAACGCGACGAGCCACGCCTGAAAGAACGCCTTCGGCCAAACCATCGCTCCGACCAGACTTGCGACCAGACCGATCGCGCCGATGCCGAGCGCGGGCATCTGAATCTTTCGCAGCACGTTGCTCGCCGACAGGTCGAGCTCCTGGCGCGTGAACCTCGACTCACTCACCGTGGGCCTCCTTGCCATGCTCGGAGCCGTGCTCGGCGCCTTCGGCAGGAGCGGGCTCGGGCTCGGGCGTGTCGAGCCGCACGCGCTCCTCGGACGTGAGGTCCTGGACGCTCGCATGATGGCTGAGCTGCAGGGCCTTGATGTATGCCGCGATCGCCCAGCGATCCTCGGCCGCAACCTGAAGCGAATACGACGGCATCACTCCGAATCCGTTGGTCATGACCTGGAAGAAGTAGCCCGGCACCATCGCGCGCAGGCGCTCGTCGTGGAACGACGGCGGATGCTTGTAGCCGCGCTGTGCGATCATTCCGTTGCCGTCGCCGATGCGCGAGTGGCACGGCGTGCAGTAGATGTTGAACCGTTCGCGGCCGCGCGCGAGCACGCCGGCCGTCACCGGGAACGGGAACGTGTCGCTGATCGCGTCGCCGTTCTTGCCGGTGAACAGGAGCTTGTCTTCCTTGAGCTGACCGCGGGCGATCGTTCCGGGTATGAGCTGCCGCGACGCGCGCTGGTCCTTGAAGAACGGACTCTTTTCGAGCGGCTCGTACTTGGCGGCGTCATGCATGTCCTGGCGGCATGCGGACGCCGACGCGGCCAGAACCAATGCCAGAGCGAAGCGGCCGAGCCCGCGACGCAGACCTCGGAGGTCCGAAGAGAAAACCTGCTTCACGAGTCGACCTCCGACACCGAGGCCGAGCCGAGGCCGGCAAGGAAGGTCTTGACGCTGGAAGCATCGAACTTGGGATCGATCGCTTCGATGCAGACGAAGAACCGGTCCTGCGACGCGCGCGCGAAGGCCGGCACGTTCCAGACCGGATGGTACAGCAGCGGAAGGCCGTTGATCGCGAGCATGCCGAAGACGGCAGTGAGCGAAGCCAGCAGGACCGTGGTTTCGAAAACCGGCGGGATGAACGCCGGCCAGCTGAACAGCGGGCGGCCGCCGATGTTGACCGGATAGCCGACCATGCTGACCCAGGTTGCCAGCGCGAATCCGCCGAGGCCGCCGAGGATGCCTCCGATCAGTACCATGAGCGCGACCGGATTCTGCGGAAGCCCGGCCGCCTGGCTGGCTTCGTGGATCGGGAACGGACTGTAGCCGTCGAACTTCGTGTAGCCGGCCGCGCGGATCTTGCGCAGCGCCGCGACGAACTCGTCTGGCGTCACGAACTCGGCCATCACGCCGTGAATGGTGTGCGTTGGTGCGTGCATGTCAGTGATGTCCCCCCTCCTTCAGCTCGGATTCGGGGACGAGAGTCCGCATCTCGAACATCGAGATCACCGGCAGGAAGCGGATGAACAGGAAGATCAGCGTCACGAACAGGCCGATCGTGCCGACGAACGTCATGATGTCCCACACCGTGGGGTAGTACATGCCCCAGGCCGACGGCATGTAGTCGTGCTGCAGGCTCGTCACGACGATCACGTAACGCTCGAGCCACATGCCGACGTTGACGAACATCGAGACGATGAACAGCGCGACCGCGCTCGAGCGTACGCTCTTCAGCCACAGCGGCTGGATCGCGAGGCCGTTGCAGAGGATCAGCAGCCAGTACGCCCATCCCGACGGTCCGCCCATGCGGTTGGTCATCATGAACGATTCGAACGAGTTGGCGCTGTACCACGACATGAACGCTTCGGTGGCGTACCCGTAACCGACGAACAGGCCGGTCGCGAGCATCACGCGCGCCATCAGGTCGAGGTGGCGGTCGGTGATGAAGTCCTTCATGTCGTAAGCGACGCGAAGCGGAATCGCGATGGTGAGCACCATCGCGAATCCGGCATAGACGGCGCCGGCCACGAAGTACGGCGGGAAGATCGTCGCGTGCCAGCCCGGGATCAGCGAAATCGCGAAGTCGAACGACACGACGCTGTGCACCGAGACGACCAGCGGCGTCGACAGGCCGGCGAGCAGCAGGTACGCCGTCTCGTAGCGATCCCAGTGCAGCGTCGAACCGCGCCAGCCGAGCGCGAGCACGCCGTAGATCTTCTGCATGGCCTTGCTGCTCGCGCGGTCGCGGAACATCGCGAAGTCGGGCACCAGGCCGACGAACCAGAACAGGATCGAGACCGTGGCGTACGTCGAAACCGCGAAGACGTCCCAGACGAGCGGGCTCCGGAAGTTCGGCCACAGCTCCATCGAGTTCGGATACGGGAAAAGCCAGAATGCGAGCCACGGTCGTCCGGTGTGAATGACCGGGAACATTCCGGCGCACATGACGGCGAAGATCGTCATGGCCTCGGCGAAGCGGTTGATCGACGTGCGCCAGTCCTGGTTGAGCAGCAGAAGGATGGCCGAGATCAGCGTTCCGGCGTGACCGATACCGATCCACCAGACGAAGTTGATGATCGCGAATGCCCAGCCGACCGGGTTGTTGACGCCCCAGATGCCGGTGCCGTTCATGAACAGCCACGTCACGGCCATCATGAGAACGTTCAGCAGCAGGAATCCGATGCCGAAACCGACCCACCAGCCGTCGGGATGCCTCTGCTGGAGGACGATGTCGCCGATGCCGGCGTTGACGCTCTCGAAGTCGTGGCCGGCTCCGATGACCGGCGGCGACCAGGAGACCTGATTGGCCTGCACCTTGTTCTGCATGGTGGACATCAGGCGTGGCTCCGTACTTCTTCTTCGACCGCAGGAAAGAGCGCTGTGATTTCCGGGTTCGGATTGAAGACATCGGCAAGGTACGACGTGCGCGGCTTGGTGCCGAGCTCGGCGAGCAGCGTGTAGTTGCGCGGGCTCGCCTTGAGGCGCGAGACCTGCGAGGTCTTGTTGTTGATGTCGCCGAAGACAATGGCGTCGGTCGGGCATGCCTGCGCGCACGCCGGCACGATCTCGCCGTCGCGCACGGCGCGGCCGTCACGACGTGCGGCGCTGCGCGTCAGCGCGATGCGCTGCACGCAGTACGTGCACTTCTCCATGACACCTCGGCTGCGCACCGTCACGTCCGGGTTGCGCTGCATCTTGAGCGTCTCGGTGTTCCAGTCGGTGTACAGCAGGAAGTTGAAGCGACGGACCTTGTACGGGCAGTTGTTCGCGCAGTACCGCGTGCCGACGCAGCGGTTGTAGACCATGTCGTTCAGGCCTTCGCTGCTGTGGTTGGTCGCGTTGACCGGACAGACCACTTCGCACGGGGCCTTCTCGCACTGCATGCACGGGACCGGCTGGTTGTGCAGCGACGGGGTCTCGAGATCGCCGCCGAAGTAACGGTCGACGCGGATCCAGTGCATCTCGCGGCCGCGCTCGCACTGGGCCTTTCCGACCACGGCGATGTTGTTCTCGGCCTGGCATGCGATCGTGCAGGTGTTGCAGCCGATGCAGGCGGCAAGATCGATCGTCATGCCCCACGCGTAACCGTCATAGCGCCAGTCGGCGTACATCGATTCGGTGGGATGGTGGTGATGCTCGCCGGCCGGATTCCTGCGGAACGATTCGATGTCGTCCTGGCGGAAAAGGTCGCGGCCTTCCATGCGGTGATGGGTCTGCGTGGTGACGAGCGACGCGACGCTGCCGGTCTTGCGCAGCGTGACGCCGGAAGCCGACCACGGATTCTTCGACGTGCGCAGCTGGTACGCGTTGAAGCCGACCGCCGTGCCGACGTGTCCGGCCAGCGCGCGTCCGTAACCGAGCTGCACCGAGACGGTATTCGGCGCCATGCCCGGCAGGATCCATACCGGCCCGTCGACCGAGGCTGCGCCGAGCCCGACCGAGACGACGTCGCCGTTGGCCAGATTCATTTTCGACGCGAGCGACGGCGAAACCAGCACCGCGTTGTCCCAGACCAGTCGCGACCACGGACGCGGAAGCTCCTGCAGCCAGCCGTTGTTCGCGAAACGGCCGTCGTGGACGCTCGGATCCGGACGGAACGCGATCTCCAGTCCGTCGGAGACAGTCACTGCCGGCAGCTGTGCGAGGTAGGTCCCGAGGTCCGAGCGCGGAGTCAGGCCGAGATCGGCGCGCTGCGTGGCCGGTACGAAGCCGTCGTGCACGGACCGGTTCCAGAAGGTTTCGAAATCGCCGCCGCTCATCGACTGTTTCCAGTGCTCGACGATGCGGTCGTGGTCGCTCTTGCCGGCTTCCCCGGCGAACAGCCCCACGACTTCGAGCGCGGTGCGTCCGGAATACAGAGGCTCGATCAGCGGCTGCTGGATCGTCACCGTTCCGTCCCACGTGCGAAGGTCGCCCCAGCTCTCGAGATAGTGAGATGCCGGAAGATGCCAGAGACAGACGCGCGAGGTTTCGTCGTTGTACGCCGAAAGATGCACGGTCGTCGGCACCTTCGTCAGCGCGCCGGCAAAATCGAGATCGGCCGGAGCGTCGTACACCGGATTGCCGCCGAGGATGATGAGCGCCTCGACCTTGCCGGCCTGCATCTCGGTGACGAGCGCCGCGAGGCCGTCGGCCGGAGCGGGAGCCATCTCTTCGGCCGGCTCGGTATAGAGCACCGTGCGGCCGGCATTGCCGAGCTTGTTGTTGATCGTGTGGCAGAGCGCGTGCACGGCAGGATCCTGCGATGCACCGGCCAGAACGAGGCCGGTTCCCTTGTGCGCGGTCAGATCCTTGGCGACGGCCTTGATCCAGGCCTCCGCGTTCGCGTCGAAGCCTTTCGGACGTGCGACGTCGAGGCCGAGCTCGGCAGCCAGCATGCGGATCGCCGCCGTCACGTGCGACGGCGACAGCGGCAGGCGATGGTCGGCTTTTCCGCCGGTGACCGTCGGCGTCGATTCGACGACGTAAAGCCGGTTCATCTTGAGCGACTTGTCGTCGACCTTGCGGCGCGAGATGAAGTCCTTCGCGTAACGGATCTGCCCGGCGCCTTCGGCGAGGAAATCGCCGTCGAAGGAGACGACGACGTCCGCCGTGCGGAAGTCGTAGCGCGCGTCGACGATGCGGCCGAACGCGAGGTCGGAGCCTTCGCGCTCGTTCTCGCGGCCGATCGGCTCCCACTGGTGCCAGTGCGCCTGCGGAAGCGCCGTCAGCACTTTCTTCATGGTCGCGGCGAACGTGGGCGAGATCGACGGCTCGGTCAGGAAACGAAGCCCCGCACCCTGCGTGGCCTTCTGCTTTTCGACCAGCGCAGCGACGTCGCTCGCGAAATTCTCCCACGGCAGGCTCTGGCCTGCGCGCACGATCGCCTGCGAACGGTCGGGATCATACAGATCGAGCACGCTCGCCTGCATCTGCACGTTGGTGCTACCGAGGCTCGCGGGATGCTCGGGGTTTCCCTCGATCTTGGTCGGCCTTCCCATGTGGCTCTCGACGAGCACGGGAAATGCCGAGCGGCCGACCGAATAGGCGGTCGCGTAGTAGAGAGGCTGGCCGGGCAGCAGCTCTTCCGGCTGCTTGACGTAAGGGAGAATCTTCTCGAGCGGCTGCTTGGTGCAGGCGGCAAGGCCCGACATCGCCAGCGATGCGCCCATCAGCTTGAGGAACTGGCGGCGATCGAGACTGGAGGTCAGCGAATCGACGGCGGCCGGAAACTCCGCGTGCAGGTAGTCGCGGAACTCTTGCGTGTCGGCCACTTCCTCGAGGCTCTGCCAGAACGTGCGACCGGTCTGATTGCGCAGCTTCTCGCGAAGTTCCGAGAGATCGTACTCGGGTGCTGTGGGGTCGAAACCCATCGTATTCCCTTTGGCCCTATGGCTGGATTAGCGGCTGTCAGCGGTGACACGTCGAGCAGTCGGTGCGCGGCTCGACGTGATATTCTTTGACCAGCTTCGCTCCGATCTCCTGCTGGCTCATTTTCTCGCCGTTCTCGTCATGCTCGTCCTCGGCCCGCCACGTGGTGTCGAACAGCTTGGCTTTCGGACGGATGGCGCTTGCCGGATTGCGATGACAGTCGAGGCACCATCCCATCGTCAGGGGCGCCACCGAATACGTCAGGTTCATCTTCGTGACGTCGCCGTGGCAGCTCGCGCACCCGACGCCTTTGGCGAGATGGGCCGCGTGATTGAAGTAGACGAAATCGGGAAGATCGTGGACGCGCGTCCACTCGAGCGACTCGCCGGTGCGGAAGCTCGAGCGCACCGGCTCGAGAATCGGCGCGTCCTTCCACATCTGCGAATGGCAGTTCATGCAGACCTGCGTCGGCGGGATGCCCGCGAACGTCGATTTCTCGACCGACAGGTGGCAGTAGCGGCAGTCGATCCCGAGCTCGCCGTTGTGGTGCTTGTGGCTGAACTGGACCGGCTGCTCGAGCGCCTCCCGGTTGCGCGTGACGAGCTCCAGCGAGTTGAACTCGTAGAGCCCCGCGAAGGCGACGCCGCCCAGCAGGCCAACGGTGGCGAGAACTACACGGAAGTAGGTATTGCTGCTCGGCTTGAAGACCTGGGCCATGGGATCCGCAAAATCTCCGACCGTTGGGGGTAACGCAAAACGTTACCTTAATCTGCCTGCGAAGCTCTTGAAGCGATTCTAATTCCAGCAGACCTGATTCCGAGATCGGGCTTCCGGTCTTCTGTGCTGGTGAGCGCGAACGCGCCTCCATAGAGAGTTCACGCTTTCCGGTCGAACGCTTCGCGCACAATTGTTCGTTCGGATCCGCAGACGTCGGTTGGATGTCGGCCAAACCCGCAGCGCCCGGCGCGTGCGTGCTCAGGTCGGGACCCGATTCGGACCGAATGTCGTCCGCGGGCTCACTTCCACGCTGGCTGATCCGGCTGCCGGACAGCTATGGTGACGCCGATTCGCCGGTTCGCCGGGTTCCGAGGGGGCATCTTTCATGTCGGTCTTTACAGCCAGTGCGGGAAAACCGCGACGCGTCCACGTTTCCGCCGAAAAGCGCGAACCCCGCGGTTTTTCTGGGTTTTTTCTGGGCCGCAGCGCGCTTTTGGTGGCCTCGGCGATGCTTTTCACCGGATTTGGCGGCCTTTCGGCCACGCAGGCCGCGGCGGCGATCCTCTCTGTTCCGGCCGGCTTCGCGACGATCCAGGCTGCGGTCAACGCGGCGGGCCCTGGCGATACGGTCGAAGTCTCGACCGGCACGTACCATGAATTCGTCAGCTTTCCGGCCAGCGGCACGGCGGGAAATCCGATCACGCTGGCGGCCAAAGCCGGAAACACCCCTGTCATTGATGGAACCGGCCTGGCGACGAGCGACCTCGACGGCCTCGTCTACATCGAGAACCGCTCGTACATCACCATCTCCGGCATGGAGATCGCCAACCTTTCGGCCTCGAACCCGAGCCACTTCCCGGCCGGAATCTGGGTGCGCGGCACGTCGCACCACATCCAGCTGCTCGGCAACACGGTCCATCACATCGAGAACGCCGGCTGCGCGAGCTGCGGGGCCCACGGCATCGCCGTCTACGGAACCAGCGGCACGAGCTCGCTGCACGACGTGACCATCGACGGCAACGAGGTGCGCAACTGCATCCTCGGCTGGAGCGAGTCGATGGTCGTCAACGGCAACGTCGAAGACTTCACGATCACGAACAACGTGGTCCACGACAACAACAACATCGGCATCGTCGCGATCGGGTTCGAAGGCGAGTGCGTCGGCTGCAGCGATGCGCTCGACCAGGCACGCGACGGCGTCATCGCCGATAACCTCGTCTACAACATCGATTCGCAGGGTAATCCGTCTTACGGAAACGAACGGTCGGCCAACGGCATTTACGTGGACGGCGGCGCGCGCATCGTGATCGAGCGCAACATCGTGCACGACAGCAACATCGGCATCGAGCTTGCGAGCGAACATGGAGGCAAGGCGACGAGCGACGTCACCGTGCGCAGCAATTTCGTCTACCGCTCGCAGACGATCGGCATGTCGATCGGCGGCTACGACAAGCAGCGCGGCAGCACCGAGAACTGCCGGATCGTGCACAACACGCTCTACGACAACGACACCGACCACTCCGGCGGCGGCGAGCTGCTGATGCAGTACGACACGCAGGGCAACGTGATCGAGAACAATATCATCTACGCGAATTCGCAGAACCAGTTCATCGCCAACGAGTTCACGCTGAATTCGGGCAACACGATCGATCACAACATCTACTACAGCACAGCGGGTGCCGCGGGTTCGTTCTGGGTCTGGAAGACCACGCCGTACGACGGCTTCGCGGCGTGGAAGGCGGGAAGCGGCAACGATGCGAGCTCGCTGTTCACCGATCCCATGCTGGTGAGCCCGGCTGCCGGAAACCTGCATGTCAGCGCCGGCTCGCCGGCAATCGGCGCAGCGGTTGCACTCGCCGGCGGCGCGGCCGGCACGCTCGACATCGACAGCACGGCGCGGGTTTCCGGAGGCGCGGCCGAAATCGGCGCCGACGAGCTCGCATGCGGCAACAACGTGACCGAAGGCGACGAGGAATGCGACGACGGCAATTCGACGAGCGGCGACGGATGCGACGCCAACTGCACGAACACAGCATGCGGCAACGGCATCGCGACCCTCGGTGAAAGTTGCGACGACGGGAATCTCGCGGCCGGCGACTGCTGCAACGCCGCGTGCCAGTTCGAGAGTGCGGGATCGTCGTGCGACGACGGTGAGGTCTGCACGTTCGGTGACGAGTGCAACGGCGCCGGCGTCTGTGCAGGCACGGCCGAGCTCGAGCCCTCGTGCCTGACGCCGGATCCGGCAACCGGCGGCTCGCGTCTGAAGCTGCGCGGCGAAGGAACTTCGGCCGACCGCCTTTCGTGGGCGTGGGGCAAAGGAGACGCGATCGACCTCGGTACGCTCGGCGACCCGACGGCGACCGACGACTATGCATTCTGCGTGTTCGTCAATGACGGCGTGACGCCTTCGCTGCTGATGAGCGCACTCGCGCCTGCCGGCTCATCGTGGGCCTTTACTTCGAGCTCGCTCAAGTTCGCGAGCTCGAGCCTCGCGCCTGACGGCCTCAAGCAGATCCTCTTCAAGGCCGGCGATGCGGGCCGCGGCAAGATCAAGCTCAAGGGCCAGGGCAGCGCGCTTGGTCTTTCGAGCCTCGGGTTCGGACCGATGGCGACGGTGTCCGCCGAGCTGCGCAACGTCGCGACCGGCGAGTGCTACGGCGCGACCTATGCGTCGCCGTTCCGCACCGACGAGCCGACGCGCTTCGACGACAAGACCGACTGAGCCGTGCCCTGGTGCGTGACCCAACGCTAGCGGGCGGGACAGCCTTCAGGGCACGACGCACGGCAGACAAAGCTGCGACTGCTTGACGAGCGTGACTTCGGTTGGTCCACCAGAGCTTGGACCCTGGAGAGCGAGCGAGTGAACGGCAGACCCCGCCGTCTTCGGATCGCACTTCGATTTGAAACAACACGTCGTGCCGGCTGCGACATGTGCCGCATCGCCGTTGATCGCTGCCGGGATGCAGACGGACGCCAGCTTGCCGATTTCGCACGTTGCGGTCGGTACTCCGGAAGTCGAGGAACCGGAGTCCACGCTGCTGAAAATCGGAACGATCGCAGACGAAGCACCGGTTTTGACCTTGTAGCAGTTGTACTCCTGCGCCGAAGCCGGTGCTGCAATGGCCAGCAGCCCGAGCGCCCACAAAGAGATCGACAGCGTAGTGTTATGTTTCATGGAACCGGCTTACCATCTTGCCACCCACGAAAGATAGTCGAACGTACCAGATAGAGCGCACCGGCGGATCTTTCGCAGCTCACGCGTACGCCAACCGTTGAAGCCGCAGCGAATCCGGGAGCGTGGCGGCGTCCCGCCTGGACCGAGAGTTTTACGGGGATTGAGGTTGGCGACCCGCACGACTCGCGACGCTGGCCGGTTCCCGCTACACGCCGGTTCGTGAGCGTCGATCCTCTCGCCGGAAAACCCGCGCCGCGAAACATCCTCGTGCATGTTCCGCGGCTCGTCGCTTCGTATTACTCACTGACGCCTGATCCTGCCGAGCCGTCCCATCGCGTCGCGTTCGGGACGTCGGGTCATCGAGGATCGGCGCTGCGCCATTCGTTCAACGAAGCGCACATCCTTGCGATCGCGCAGGCGGTCTGCGAGCTGCGCGCCGGCGAAAATACGACCGGCCCGTGTTACGTCGGCGTCGACACGCATGCGCTGTCGGATCCCGCGTTCATCACGACGCTCGAGGTGTTCGCGGCCAACGGCGTCGAGACCATCATCCAGGACGGATTCGGCGCAACGCCGACGCCCGTGATCTCGCACGCGATTCTGTCGCACAATCGCGGGCGTAAAGACGGCCTGGCCGACGGCGTCGTGATCACGCCGTCGCACAATCCGCCCGAGGACGGCGGCTTCAAGTACAACCCGCCGTCGGGCGGACCGGCCGACACGGACATCACCAGGCGGATCGAAGACCGCGCCAACCAGCTGATTCGCGAGAATCTCTCCGGCGTGCGGCGCGTACCGTTCAGCCGGGCACTCGCGTCGGCGTGCGTGCACCGCCACGACTACATCACGCCGTACGTCGGCGATCTCGGTAGCGTGCTCGAGCTCGAGCCGATCGCCGCGGCGAAGATCCGGATCGGCGTCGATCCGCTCGGCGGATCCAACATCGACTACTGGGATCCGATCGCGTCGCGCTACGGCCTCGACCTCGAAGTCGTCAACCGCGTCGTCGATCCCACATTCGCGTTCATGCCCGTCGACAAGGACGGCAAGATCCGCATGGACTGTTCGTCGCCTTACGCGATGGCGAACCTCGTCGCACTCCGGAACGATTTCCGGATCGCGTTCGGCAACGACGCCGACTCGGACCGCCACGGCATCGTCACGCCCGGCGGCGGGCTGATGAATCCGAACCACTACCTCGCCGTTGCCATCGAGTATCTGTTTTCGCGCCGCTCGGGCTGGAAGCCCGATACCGCGATCGGCAAGACGCTCGTCTCGTCTTCGATGATCGACCGCGTCGCAGCGGATCTCGGACGCCGGCTCATCGAGGTTCCGGTGGGATTCAAGTGGTTCGTGCCGGGTCTTCTCGACGGATCGTGCGGTTTCGGCGGCGAGGAAAGCGCCGGGGCTTCGTTCCTGCGCCGCGACGGCACGGTGTGGACCACCGACAAGGACGGAATCCTGCTCGATCTGCTCGCGGCGGAGATCACGGCAACGACGGAGCGCGATCCGTCCGAGCACTACCGTGCGCTGGAACAGAAATTCGGCTCGCCGGTCTACGAGCGCATCGATGCGCCGGTTTCACCGGAAGGAAAAAAGAAACTCGCCGCGCTCTCGCCGGACTCGGTCAAAGCCACGACGCTTGCCGGCGAGCCCATCGAAGCACGGCTTACGCGTGCGCCAGGCAACGACGCGCCGATCGGCGGCCTCAAGGTTACCGCGAAGAGCGGATGGTTCGCGGCGCGGCCGTCGGGAACCGAAGACGTCTACAAGATCTATGCGGAAAGTTTCGTCGGCGGCGAGCATCTGAAGCGCATCCAGGAGGAAGCGGCGGCAATCGTAGCGGCCGCGCTCGCGTAAGCGGCGGCTGTTCAGGCGATTCGCGATTTCCAGAGCAGAAACGGCCTTTCGATGAACCGGTACGTAAAGTGGGAGATCGACAGGCACAGGCCGGTCGCTGCGAACCCGACCACGACCGTCACTGCGTTCCAGCCCGTATTCCAGCGGAGCCCGAGCCTGGTCATGACGTCGAAGAACGTCGTGATCAGCGGTACGTGCCACATGTAGATCGAGTACGAGCAGATCCCGAGCCACTGCAGAGCGGGGTTTCGAAGCATCGTTCTCGCACGCGTCGGCGTCATCAGCACCGCGGCCAGGATCGCGGCCCACAGAATCGCTTCGGCGACATGCCAGCACTGCCACGGCGGCACCTCGGCGTCCCAATGGAAGGTGGACACTTTCCATTGCAGCAGTCGTCCCAGCAAAACGACGAGAACGACTACGCCAAGGTCTGCACCCCAGCGGCGAACCCACGCGGAGTTGCCGAGCATGGAGACCAGCCGCGGACCGTAAAAGAGATGAACGGCCGCAACGGCGATGCCTGCGAGGAACGCCGAGCCGCGACCGAACACCGTGAGCTCGAGCGTGAGCTCACCAGCGAGCGAGTGCATGGTCCAGGCATACGTCAGATAGCCCACGTACGCTGCCGCGTATGCGGAGAGCACGCCGAGCGCGGCGATCCTGCCGCCGCGCGTGCGGACGAACAGAGGAAGGAGCGGCAGCAGCAGGTAGAACTGCACCTCCGTCGCGAGGCTCCACCACACCGCACTGTACGCACCCAGGTCCTCGGTCCATCCGGCGACCGACTGCAGGAAAGCGAGATAGGGCACAGCGTGCCAGAGGTCGCCGGCGGTCGTCGCTGTCATCACGGTGCCGACGACCACCGCCACGTAATAGAGCGGGAGGATGCGCAATGCGCGGCGTCCGGCGTAGCGGGCGACGCTGACGGGTCGGCCTCCAACGGCCTCCGCCAGAAACGGCAGCGAAAGCAGGAAGCCGCTCAGCACGAAGAACAGAGTTACTCCGGTGTGGCCGGCGCGGATGAAGGCGAGCCATTGCGGGACCTCTCGAAGCTGCGGGTCGGTCTGTTCGGGAGCGACGAAGGCGTCGAGGTGAAACGCATACACGAGCGCGATCGCGATCCCGCGCAAGGATTCGAGCTCGGGAACATACGAACGGTCCGAAGACAGTCCGATGGCCGTGTGCTCCACCGATCCTTCGTCCGGCAACATCCGCAGATCCAAGCCCCGGAGGACAATGCTGGAAAAAGGAACCTGCGTAAAGGCCCGGTGCAGTTTGACCGTGTGTACACCGCCCCGTACTCCATCGCCGTTGCATCGTTCGACGTTCACGGAATGGTTGCTGATGCTCGCTGCCGTGGGTGCTGCGGGCCTCGTCTACTATCCAGTCGTCAATATCTGGTTCTTCTCCGATGACTTCGTTCATCTGATCCAGATCATCGAGCACAGCTTCTTCCATTTCATCATGTCGCTGTTCGGCGGCCACATGTACATCACGCGCAACGTCGTCTTCTGGCTGAGCTGGCACGCGTTCGGACTCAATCCCGTACCTTACTACGTGATGGCGCTTGCGACGCATCTGCTCAATACGTGGCTGCTCTTCCGGCTGGTGCGCGCTTCTACGGACGACGCTGTGCTCGCATGCCTCGGTGCGGCCGCATTCGGGACCGCGCCGGCCTGCGTGGGCACGATCGGATGGTATTCGGTCTACGGCCACGCATTGGCGACGACGATCCTTCTCGTCGTGCTGCTGGATCTCTTCCGGCTCGAAAAGCAGCAGAGGCCGCCTTCCGCCGGACGGATTTCGTTATGGGCCGCGCTGCTGCTGGTCGGCACCACGTGCTTCGGAGTCGGGATCGGAATCGCGCTCGCTTTTCCCGTCGCCGCGTATCTCGTCGCTCCCGCGTCGTATTCCGACCGGCGCGGCCGCTGGGTCCTCGCGCTGCTTCCCGTCGCTGTTCTCGCTCTGTACTGGACCTGCCGTCAGATCAGCAGCTCACTCGAGCCGCTGCGAATGGAAGAGGTCCTCATCTACGAACAGGGATTCAGCAAGTTGCTTCCGATCGTGGTGATGACCGGGCATCTGCTCAAGACCGGCATCGCCCAGCTGTTGCCCGGCTTCCGCTTTCCCGCGACGGAGCATTTTACTTTCGCCGTCACGTGCTGGTCGATCGCCGTCACGACGGCGTTCGCGCTCGCCTCGGGCCGCGTGCGGCGGCAGATCCTCGCGCTGCTCGCGATTGCTGCAGGCGCGTATGGCATCATTGCGGTCGGTCGCGCGAATATAAGGCTCGAGCACTATCCGATCGCTTCAGCCGCCATGGCGCTCCGTTACCATTACGCCGGTCTGGTACCGCTGGTGGTCGTCAGCTGCATCGCGTTGCAATGGATCACCCGACGCCTTCCGCATGCTGAGGCGATGCGCTGGACGCTTCTCGGAGCATGGTTCGTCATCGCGGGAACAGGTTCTTTCCGCTCCGACTGGCGCATCGACGAGCATCCGGAGTGCCGCAGCTGGTTCGTTTCGACGCTCGCAGACGTCGAGCACAGCATCGATTCGGCGCCGCCCGGCGGCGACGTCGTGATAACCAATCAGCATCCGCACCCAGGCTGTATTGGCCTCGTGCTGCGGCCGTCGGACTTTCCAGGCAGCGTCGCCGTTTTCGAGCTGGCGCACGACGAGGACGTGGTCCGCGGACACCACGTCCGCTTCGTCGAACCGGATCTCGACTTCTCGATCCGCATTGCAGCAGATCGCTATCCGCGCATCGACCGGTTGCTGGGATTTTCTGCCGCGGCGCCGTGATCCCGGCGAATCACCGCCGGTTGATTTCGATCGGCTGGTCGAGCTCTGCAACGATCCGTCGCAGCAACTCCCGAGCCGCAGGGCTGGCGAGCGTTTTTTCGACCGCCGGCCACAGCAGCTCCGCCCACGGCTCGACGAGACCGTCGCCGGTCGCACCGATGCTCGCAAGCCATTCGCCCACCGTCTGGTCGCCGTGTTCGTCGACGAATGCCTGCGCGGCGTCGCGAATCCTCGCAGCGAGACGGTCATTGGCAACCAGCGCCAGCAGGATCTCCTCGATCGCAACACCGACATCGGCAGCGGCGGCGGCGTCGACGCGTGCCAGCAGCTCGGCGAGCGACTGCGTGTAGAGGAAGATCACCAGATTCTTGCGAAGCTGGATGAACTTGGGATCGGCCGACTTCGCGAGGAAGACCTCGGCGAGCTGGCCGGTGGCGCGCTTGGAAAACGGTGCGAGGAACTTGCGGATCTCCGGCTCGAGGCGGCGCTCGAACTCGCTGCGCAGCGCTTCCATCGAGGCCAGGATCACGCTGCCGCCGATCGGCATGCGTTTCAGAAACGACGGAAGGCCCCAGTCGGCGAAGAATGGATTGACGGACGTGTTGAACTGCGTGAGGCCGTCGTAGAGCGTGTCGTAGATCGCGTCCTGTACGGCCTGCTGCTCGAAGAGCTTGCGCACCAGCGCTTCCGGGATGAGGTCGCGACGCTCGAGCAGCATGTCGATCGCACGGCGCGCCATCTCGGGCACGTAGTCGCCGAGCGCGGTCTCGTCCTTCTTGAGCAGTGCGACGAGGTCGGAATGAAGGTCTCGAAGCAGCGGGCCAAAAAGGTCGCGAACGCTCTCCGGCGTTGCGACCGATCTCAGTCCGGCCGCGATGTCGTCCGGGCGAATCGTGTCGCGGATCGGCTTCGACAGCGCGCGGTCCCAGGTTTCACGGCAGAGCCGGAGCCACTCGTCCCGGGTTGAAATCGAAGCGAGCTGCTCGTCGATGAGTGCGAGCGAATGATCGGATGTCGCATCCGGGGATCGGCTGGGCGCGGACATGGGCGGACCTGATAGCACGGGCCGCCCGCATGAAAACCGAGCCCGCGCGCAGGCGGGGAGTTTTGAGGACAGGTACGATTTCGCAGAGTTACGAAATTGTACCTGTCCCCTTTATTCCGTCAGGCCGCTGCGCCTTCGTTTTCGGTGCGGTTTGCGCCCATCGCGGCGAGCACCATGTCGACGAGATGCGCCGGGGCCTTGCTCGGCGCGCCGCAGTCGAACGGCGGCTGCGGGTCGTACTCGATCGCGAGCTGGATGGCCTTCGCATAGTCGTCGCCGCATTCGGCGGCGAGCAGCGTAAGACCCATGTCGATGCCCGCCGACACGCCGGCGCCGGTGATGACTTTTCCCTGACGCACGACGCGCTTCTCCGTGTAGCGCGCGCCGAACGACTCGAGCCTCGCGACGCGCGACCAGTGGGTCGTCGCTTCGAGACCTTTGAGGATTCCGGCCGCACCGAGGATCAGCGATCCGGTGCAGACCGACGTCGTCCACTTCGTCGTCTCGTGTGCGCGGCGGACCCAGTCCAGCGTTTCCGCGTCCTCGATCGCCGCTTCGTCGCCGGGGCCGCCGGGAATCAGCAGGATGTCGGGCTTCGATACGTCGCGCAGCGCCGCTTCGGCAACGACGCTCAGCATGCCGGTGTCGGTCGTGACCGGCCCCGCGTTCTTCGCAATGAAGCGCAGGCGTGCGCCGGGAATGCGGCTGATGATCTCGTACGGGCCGATGCAGTCGAGCGCAGTGAAACGGTCATACAGCAGAATCGTGATTTCCATGTTCCCTCTCCGTCCGGAACCGGGCGCGGTATGCGCTCGGGTTGATGGCGAGGCCGCGCAGGAACGCGCGCCTCATCGTCTCGGCCGTGCCGAATCCGCACGATTCGGCGATCTGGTCGACGCCGCTCGTCGTGTCCTCGAGCCGCCGCCGGGCGGCTCCGAGGCGCACCTGTTCGACGAAACGTGCAGGCGTCATTCCGGTTTCGCGCGCGAACGCGCGCGCAAAGTTGCGCGGGCTCATGCCGGCCCGCCGGGCGAGCAGCTCGACCCGCAGGTCCTCGTCGGGATGATCGACGATCCACGTCTGCAGGTCGCGAAGCGGCTCGCGCTCGGCGAGCTGCGACGCAAGCTGCGCGCTGAACTGCGACTGGCCGCCCGGCCGCTTGAGGAAGATCACCATCATGCGTGCCGCAGCCAGCGCGAGATGACGGCCGTGATCCTCCTCGACCATCGCGAGCGCGAGATCCATGCCGGCGGTGACGCCGGCCGACGTCCACACGTTTTCGTCGCGCACGAAGATCGAATCGGGCTCGATGCGGATGTCGGGGTTCTCCGCCGCCAGCACGTCGCAGAATCTCCAGTGCGTCGTCGCGCGGCGCCCCTTGAGAAGGCCCGCCGCCGCAAGCACCCGCGCTCCCGTGCAGACCGAAGCGACCCGCCGCGACGTCGCCGCGGTGCGCTCGAGCCACGACATGTAGCGCGGGCGATGCATCGTGACGCTGACTCCGTCGCCGCCCGGAACGATCACCGTGTCGACCGGCCCGCGAAACGAACGGAGGCTCCGTGCAGCGAGGATCTGCAGACCGGATTCCATCCGAAGCGGCCCGGAGTGCTCGGCGACGATCTCGACGCGATATGCGGGCTGGCCCGGCGCCATGCCTTCGCCGCGGTAGGCCAGGATGCGCGAAGCCACCGAGAAGACTTCGAGGGGACCGACGACGTCGATCATTTCGGCGCCGTCGAAGGCAGCCATGACGATTCGCCGGGGTTCGATGGCAGGAGGGGTCATGGGGCCGGAGTATGGTCTGCCGGCCGGATGGCCGCAATGTCATAGACCCCTCGGATCCGGCCATCGGGTGGCGGCCCGGGCGTCAGTGGCGCTTCATCTTCTCGAGCTCGGACCGGTACTTCTCGCACGGATCCGTGTCGTCGGTGCGCGGCGTGAACAGCACGAAGTCGAACGGAAGGGTCGCCGCGTGAAACGCGGCAGCGTAATCCGCCGGCGAGGTGGCGTCGGGCATGACCTCGACGAACGCCACCGAAACGATGCGGCGGTCGGGCTGCTTCTGACGCAGCGTCAGCGGGACGCCGGAGTCCTTACGTGCGTGCGCGAATCCGCAGACGAGCACCGCTCCCGGACGAACGACTGGTGACGTCGTGCCGCTCGCGTGCGCAGCCGGCTCTTCGTAGCCACGCACGCGCGCAGCCGACGCTTCGAATCCGCGCGCAAGCGCAGCCGCCATTTCCGCATCGCGCCGGCGCTGCGCTTCGATCATCATCGAAACCATCGCCGGCTGCGCGTAGCCGCAGTGCGATTCCTCGACCTCTGCCGCCATCGAATGCCGTGCGACATCCGGCAGCGGAACCAGCGCTGGATCGGCCGGATCGAGCGCGTGCGGATCGGAGAACATCGCGTGGAGCTTTGCGCGCGAGAGGTTCGCGGCGAGGATCGGCAGTCGCGCGGCGAGCGCGGTTTCGAAGATCGGCCGGTACAGATCGAACCGGGGCCATCCACTTTTGTCCCACGCCACCGCGGCGGCGGTCGCGCTCGCCTGCGCAGCCGGAGGTGCGCCGGCGGAGTCCGCAAGCGCGCGATCGACTGCGGCCTGATTTTCCAGATCGAGTTGCTCGAATGCGACCGCCGGCCTGCGACCGGACGCAACGAGGTCCGTGATGATCCCGGCCTGCAGGCGATGATGGTCGGCGTTGTCGTGCTGCTCGCCGAGCAGAACGAAATCCGCGGAAATCGCGGCCTCGATGAGCGTTTTGCGCGGAACCATGCGCCCGCGCGCGACGTCGAAAATCTGCCCGACGAGCACGTGATCGCGGGCAACCGGCGAAACCCACGTGCGCTGCGACGCGGACGTGGAACACGAAGTCGCCCCGAACAGGGCTGCGATCGCGATCATGACGCGTAACGTCGATGGCCTGCGGCGAATGCTCGTGCCAACCTTCCAGCGATGACTTCGAGTGCACTGCGTGTCGCGAAAGATCCGTCTACGGGTCCGGTTGCGAACGAGTCCGCGATTGCGGACGACATCAAGAAACCCGAATCGACCGGCGTCGCGAATCCGGCGCCGGCATCGCAGCCGCATCACGTCGTGATCATCGGCGGAGGTTTCGGCGGGCTGGCTGCCGCGCGCGGGCTCGCCAACAAGGACGGCGTTCACGTTACGTTGATCGACAAGCGCAACTTTCATCTGTTCCAGCCTCTCCTCTACCAGGTGGGGACGGGCTCGCTTTCGCCGGGCGACGTCGCCGCACCACTGCGCGAGATCCTGCGCAAAGGGAAGAACGTGACCGTCCTTCTCGGCAACGTCACCGCGATCGATGTCGCAACTCGAACCGTCGCGCTCGGCGACGCGATGTCGGCGTCGTCGGACCACAGCGTACCGTACGATACGCTGATCGTCGCCGCAGGCCTCGTCAGCAACTACTTCGGCAAGGACGAATGGGAGCGCTATGCCCCCGGGCTCAAATCCGTCGAGGACGCGACCGAAGTCCGCTCGCGCCTCCTGCTCGCCTTCGAGGAGGCCGAGCGCACTTCCGACCCCGTCAAGCGCCGGCGCCTGCTCACGTTCGTGATCGTCGGCGCCGGTCCGACCGGCGTCGAGATGGCCGGCGCGATCTCGGAAATCGCCGCCGACACGCTTCCGACCGAGTTCAAGCGCATCGCGCACGAGGAGATCCGCGTGGTGCTCGTCGATGCCGGACCGCGCGTGCTCGCGGCGTTTCACGAGAAGCTCTCGAGCGCCGCGCTTCGCGACCTGACGAAGATGGGCGTCGAAGTCCGCACGTCGACGATGGTCAAGGCGCTCGATGCAACCGGAGTGCTGGTTGAGCACGCCGGCATGGGCGGCGCGCCCGCGGTCAGTCAGCGCATCGACGCGCACGTGATCGTCTGGGCCGCCGGTGTTCGCGGCACGAAGCTCGCCGCCGATCTCGCGGCACAATCGGGAGCCGTGCTCACGCGCCAGTGCACGATCGAGGTCCACAAGGATCTGACGATCGCCGGTCACCCGGAGATTCTCGTGATCGGCGACGCCGCGAGTTTCCGTGAGGGTCTGGAGCGCCCGCTGCCGGGCGTCGCGCAGGTGGCCATCCAGCAGGGCGACTACGCCGCGCAATCGATTGTTGCGAAGCTCGCGGGAAAGGAAGTTCGCGGGTTCGAGTACGTCGACCGCGGCTCGATGGCGACGATCGGACGCGCGAAGGCGGTCGCCGATCTCAATTTCGTCAAGCTGACGGGCTTCGTCGCGTGGCTCGCGTGGCTGTTCGTGCACCTGCTCGCGCTCGTCGGCTACGAAAATCGCGTGCTCGTGCTGACGCAGTGGGCATGGTTCTACGTATGGAGGCGTCGCAGCGCCCGGCTGATCACGGCCTGGCAGCTCGACGAGAAGACGCCAACCAGTTTCGATCTCGCGTAGCAGCCTCGCCCGGACCGTGCGATTGCAAAGGTCGCGTCGCGAACCGTGCTGCTTCGGCGCCTCAGGGTTTCAGCGCACGCGCTCCAGATACTGACCCGTCGTCGTATCGATGCGGATCTTCTCGCCCTGTTTGACGAAGGCCGGAACGTTGACGACGAGGCCCGTCTCGAGCGTGGCGGGTTTCGGGCTGTTGGCGGCCGTTGCGCCGCGCATTTCGGGCGGTGTCTCGATGACTCTCAGCTCGATGATCGGCGCCGGCGTGATGCCGATCGGCTTTCCTTCGTAGGTCTCGACCTCGATCTCGGTGCCGTCGATCAGGTAGTAGACGTTGTCGCCGAGGGCTTCGGCATCGAGCGTGATCTGCTCGTAATCCTCGGTGTTCATGAAGTGGTATTCGTCGCCCTCTTTGTAGAGGTACTGCATCTTGTGCTGCTCGAGCGACACGCGTTCGACCGATTCGGTCGAGCTGAAGCGGACCTCGGTCGCGAGCCCGGTCAGAAGGTTGCGAATGCGAGCCTGCACGAACGCGCGCAGGTTGCCCGGCGTACGGTGCTGGAACTCGAGCACGCGATGCGGCGCACCGTTGTAGTTGATGACAATGCCGCGACGGATTTCGCTCGCGTTCATGCGTAGTCCCTCCTTCCTGACCGCGTTCGCGTCTGGACAGCAGTTGCCGGGGAAATTACGAGGCTTCCGGCCCCGGCAAAGATTCGGGACCATACACGAGCGCGGCTTTTGGCGGAAACGCTTGCGCGGCCGACGCGTCGGGCGACGCGACCACGCGACGAACCGTGCATCGCCGCCGAAGGATTCGAGATCGCGAGGGATCGGGTTAGAGTCGGCCGCCCGTCAGGTCCCATTCAGGAGGCAAGTCGTTGCAGGAATCTCCGATCGAGCTGCATCAGTTCTCGCATTCGCACTTCAACGAAAAGGCGCGCTGGGCGCTCGACTACAAGAACGTGCCGCACGTCCGCATCTGTTACCTGCCGGGCCCGCACCTGCCTTTGATCCGACGCATGACGGGCCAGAACCAGACTCCGGTGCTCGGCATCGACGGCCGGTTCATCTCCGGTTCGACGACGATCCTCGAGACCCTCGAGCAGCGCTTTCCGGCGCCGGCGCTCTATCCGTCCGATCCGGACGCGAGGGCCGAGGCGGTGTCCCTCATCGACCGGTTCGACCGCGAGCTCGGTCCGGAGCTGCGCCGCGCGGTCTTCGATACGACGATCGACGACGCCGGATACGCGGTCGCGACGTTCGCGTCGGAAAAAGCGGCCTGGAAGCAGCGGCTCTACTACGCCGCGTTCCCACTGGTGCGCGTGGCGATGACGAAATCGATGAACATCACGCCCGAGACCGGACGCCGCTCGAAGGAGCGGGTAGACGAGCTTCTCGATTTCCTCGCCGGCAAAGTCGCCGCTACCGGCTATCTCGTCGGCGATACGTTCAGCGTGGCGGACCTGACATGCGCCGCGCTTCTGGCGCCGGGCGCATTCGTCGAGCATCCCGACATGAAGGAGCCCGAGCCGCGTCCGCCGCGATACTCGCGGCTTTGTGCAGAGTGGGCGGCGCATCCGGCCATGCAGTGGGTGCTCGAGATCTACCGGAAACATCGGCCGCCGCGGCGCGGGGTCGTCATCGCGTAGATGCGGAGCAAGCCTTCCCAGCGGCTCGTCATGGCAGCACACGGTGCGCTTCATGCCCTGGCGGTGTGGCTGCTCGTGCACAACTGGCCGGCCGACCAGGTTTGGGCCATGCGGTTTTTCGCAATGGTCACGTTCGCCGTGACGAGCGGCGTCGTCGTCCACATGGCACGATGCGAAACCGGAAAGGCCCGGCTGATCCTGTCGAGCACCGCAATCGGCCTGGTCTTCGCGGCGCTCGCGTGGCGAATCGCATCGCTGCAGCCGCCCGAGAAAGCTCTCTTCGAGGGCGATGAAATCCTTGCCAGGAGCGGCTTTCTCGTCGGGATCGTCGTGCTCTACATCGTCGGCCCTTTCATTCAGCTCTATGTTGCAACCGGCACCGCCCGGTTCCCGTACGCCGGGCTGCACGAGCGCGCGTGGAGCAATTTCTTCATCGCGTGCCTGGGCGGCCTCTACATGGTCCTTTTCTGGGTCGTGCTGGGACTGTGGGCTCAACTGTTCACCCTCGTCGAAATCGATCTGTTTCGCGAGACGTTTCGCAACGGCTGGTTCGCGTTTCCATTTACGGGCGCGGCGCTGGGATACGGGCTTGCGGTGGCTCGCGAGAGCGAGTCGATCGTCGTCACGCTGCGGACGCTGTCGTCGCGGCTGCTCACCACCCTGCTGCCGCTGGTCGCGGTCGTCACCGTCGCGTTTCTCGCGACGCTCGTCGTGGTGGGAGTGCAGCACCTTCTCGATACGCACTCGACGGCAAGCCTCGTCGCCGCGTGGTGTGTCGTGTACTTCATACTGCTGAACGGCGTCTACGAAGACGGCTCGAATCCCCCGCCCTACGGGCCGGCCGTCTGCCGCGTCATCGAAGGCGCGATCCTCGTCATGCCGGTCTTCGTCGTGCTGGCGGGCTACGCGCTCGAGTTGCGAATCGCAGAGTACGGCCTCATGCCGGAGCGAGTATTCGCCGTCGCCGGCATCGTGCTGCTCGGCATGTACTCGGTGGGCTACGCGATCGCCGCTCTCGTTCGCGGAAAGCCGTGGCTGCCGCGGATCCGAACCGCCAACATCGCAATGTGTCCGATCGTGGTCGCGGTCGGTATTGCCCTTCACCTGCCGGTCCTCGACCCCGTCCGCCTCAGCGTCGACGACCAGCTCCGACGTCTGAAGAGCGGCGCAGTTCCGATCGAGAAGTTCGACTTCGGCGCGCTGCGGTTCTCGCTCGGCAGGAACGGCTTCGAAGCGCTCGCCGATCTGGAGAGAGACGGTGCGCCCGGTGATGTGAAGCTGCTGCACGAGCGGATCGCACGTGTTCGCAGCGCTCAGAACCGGCGGCAGCTGGACAAGCGGGAATGGCTGGAGTCGGGCGCGCTCGTCGCGGCAGACAACAGTCCTCCCGTGCCGGTGGACTTTCTCGAAGACCTCAAGACGAGCCAGCCTCTCTGGCAGTCGCTCAGCTGTACGGCAGAGAACCCTTGCCGCGCTCTGCTGCTCGACGTGGATGGCGACGGAACCGAGGAGCTTCTCGTCGCAACGACGTCGGCGACATGGTTCTACGAAATGCCCATGTTCAAGCGCGACCAGACGGGAACATGGACGACCCGTGGAGCGTTCCGGGTTCCCCCGGCGGCAAGAGACGTCCCCGCCCTGGCCGACGCGTTCCGGCGCGGCGACGTGCATCCCACAGCGCCGCTGATTCCCGATCTCCTGCTCGGTGACCAGCGCCTGAACTGGGCAGAACGGGAGCCCTGAAGCGCGGCCAGCGGCTGCGCTCGTCTGCCGTTGCTGCGACCCCTCGGGCCTTGATCTTCTCTACGACTTGAGCGACGCGCGAATGAACTCGCGCTGCAGCAGCTGGATGTTCTTCGTCGATATGTTCTTGGGGCAGACCGCTTCGCACTCGCCTTCGTTCGAGCATGCGCCGAAGCCTTCGTGCTCCATCGTCTCGACCATTCGCACGACCCGGCGCGAGCGCTCCGGCTGCCCCTGCGGAAGATATGAAAGATGCGCAACCTTGGCGCCGACGAACAGCATGGCCGCCGCATTCTTGCAGGCCGCCACGCACGCGCCGCAACCGATGCACGCCGCCGCCTCGAAAGCCTTGTCGGCGACGTCCTTGCCGATCAGCATCTCGTTGCCGTCGCGCGCCGCGCCGGTGGCCGCCGAAATGTAACCGCCGGCCGCCATGATGCGGTCGAACGCGCTGCGATCGACGACCAGATCCTTGATGACCGGGAACGCCTTCGCGCGGAACGGCTCGACGGTGATCGTCTCGCCGCTCGCGAACACGCGCATGAACAGCTGGCACGCGGTCTTGCCGCTGCCCGGGCCGTGCGCGACACCGTTGATCATGCAGCCGCACGAGCCGCAGATTCCCTCCCGGCAGTCCGAATCGAACGAGACCGTGTCCTCGCCGCGTGCGACGAGCTGCTCGTTGAGCACGTCGAGCATCTCGACGAACGACATGTCGGGCACGACGCCGTCGACGGTGTAATCGACGAGGCGGCCGGGAGCATTGGGCGAGTCCTGGCGCCAGATGCGTACCTTGACCGTCATCGACTCTTTTTTCTCCGGACTCATCTCTTCGCCAGTCTACTCGCAGCCTGCCGGCCGCTCATTTGTAGCTTCGCTGCTTGAGCTCGATGCTCTTGAACTCGAGCGGCTCCTTGTGGAGGTCCGGAGCAGCGCCCGCACCCTTGAACTCCCAGGCGGCGACGTACGCGAACTCGGCGTCGTTGCGATGGCACTCTCCGTCCTCGGTCTGGTACTCCTCGCGGAAATGGCAGCCGCATGACTCTTCGCGGCCCAGCGCGTCGCGAACCATCATGTCGGCGAACTCCATGTAATCGTCGACCCGCAGCGCGTACTCGAGCTGCTTGTTGACGTTGTCGCCGGGGCCGACGACGCGCACGTTCTCGCGGTACTCGCCGCGAAGCGCCGTCACCTCTGCGAGCGCCTGCTCGAGACCCGCGCGATTGCGCGCCATGCCGACGCGATCCCACAGCACGCGGCCGAGCGCGCGGTGATATTCCTTGACGCTCTTGTCGCCATTGACGGACAGAAGTGACGTCGTGCGTTCGCTGACGGCGGCTTCGGCCTCGCGGAATGCCGCATCGTCGGTCGAGACCTTCTCGAGCTTCACGCCGCCGAGATAGTTCGCGAGCGTGTACGGCACGATGAAGTAACCGTCGGCAAGTCCCTGCATGAGCGCGCTGGCTCCGAGCCGATTGGCGCCGTGATCGGAGAAGTTGGCTTCGCCGAGCACGAACAATCCGTCGAGGTTGCTCATCAGGCTGTAGTCCACCCACAGCCCTCCCATCGTGTAGTGCACGGCCGGATAGATGCGCATCGGCTGCTGGTACGGATCCTCGCCCGAGATGTGGTGGTACATCTCGAACAGGTTGCCGTAGCGGTCGCGGATGACGTCTTCGCCGCAGCGCTTGATTGCATCGGCGAAGTCGAGGTAGACCGATCGGCCGGTGGCTCCGACGCCGAAGCCTTCGTCGCAGACCGCCTTGGATGCGCGCGACGCCACGTCGCGAGGCACCAGGTTGCCGAACGCCGGATAGCGCCGCTCGAGGTAGTAGTCGCGCTCGCCTTCGGGAATGTCGCGCGGGTGGCGGCTGTCGCCGGCCTTCTTCGGTACCCATACCCTGCCGTCGTTGCGCAGGCTCTCCGACATCAGCGTCAGCTTGCTCTGGTGCGTGCCGCTTTCGGGAATGCACGTCGGATGGATCTGCGTGAAGCTCGGATTGGCGAAGTACGCGCCGCGACGCGCGCAGCGCCACGCCGCCGTCACGTTGCTGTTGCCGGCATTGGTCGAAAGGTAGTACGCGTTTCCGTAGCCGCCGGTGCACAGCAGCACGGCATCGGCCGCATATCTCTCGTAGCTGCCGTCCAGAAGATTGCGCACGACGATCCCGCGAGCACGGCCGCCCACCATGACGAGATCGAGCATCTCGCGGCGCGCCAGCACCGTGACGGTTCCGGCATCGACCTGGCGCATCATCGCGCTGTAGGCGCCGATGAGCAGCTGCTGCCCGGTCTGGCCTCGCGCGTAGAACGTGCGCGAGACCTGCGCGCCGCCGAACGAGCGATTGTCGAGCAGGCCGCCGTACTCGCGGGCAAACGGAACGCCCTGGGCAACGCACTGGTCGATGATGTGCACGCTCATTTCGGCGAGACGATGCACGTTGCCTTCGCGCGCGCGATAGTCGCCGCCCTTGATCGTGTCGTAGAAGAGCCGGTAGACCGAGTCGCCGTCGTTCTTGTAGTTCTTGGCAGCGTTGATGCCGCCCTGCGCAGCAATCGAATGCGAGCGGCGGGGGCTGTCGAGGATCGTCAGCGCGAGCACGTTGTAGCCGAGCTCGCCGAGGCTCGCCGCCGCCGAAGCACCGGCAAGCCCGGTGCCGACGACGATCACGTTGAACTTCCTGCGATTGGCGGGGCTGACCAGATTGGCGTGGCCCTTGAAATCGTCCCACTTCGATTCGATGGGGCCGGACGGAACCTTGCCGTCCAAGGATCCGGTGCGCAGCGCCGGGCGTTCAGAAGCTCCAACGGATCCGCTCTGGATCGCACGCGCGGAGCCGCTCACGATGCACCTCCGCCGAGCAGCACGTAGACGGGCACCGCCATAAAGCCGAGCGTGAGCACTACAGCGATCGCCTGGCCGAGTCGCCGCAGCTCGCTGCTGTATGCGACACCGAGAGACTCGAAGCCGCTTCCGAATCCATGCCATGCGTGCGCGCCGAGAACCGGCAGCGCGATCAGATACCACGCCGTGTAAAGCGGGCTGTGAAAGATCTCGATCACCAGACGATAGAGGTCGCGCATGCGGCCGTCGGCAGTCGTGTACCACGGGCCGTACTTGAACGTCGCGATGTGCAGCGGAACGAACACGAGCATCACGATGCCGCTTGCGATCATCGTCGTCGAAGCGAGGCTCTTGCGCCCGGTGCGGTCGGCGCGAACCTTCATCGTGTAACCGTCGGGCCGTGCAGCGCGATTGCGCATCCACACGAGAATCCCGGAGACGAAGTGGCTGACGAAGAACACCAGCAGACCGAGCTCGGCGAGATAGATGAGAGGATTGCCGGTCAGCTTGTGGCTGTACTCGTTGTAACCGTCCCTGTTGAACAGCACGAGCAGGTTGGCGAGCATGTGTGTGATCAGGAACGCAATGAGCAGGAGCCCGGTGACGCCCATCAGGGCTTTGCGGCCGATGTCCGTCCGCACGAGAGCGAGGAGCCGCTTCATGGCAATTCCCGGTGTAATCCTAAAAGCAGGAATAGCCACGCATGCGATGCGGCCGGCTTATGGATTCGCAAGCGAAAGCTAATGGTGCGCGGGAATGCTGGGGATCAGGCTGCGCTCGCAGCCGCGGATTCCGTGAAGACCGGGGCGAATCCGCCGCCGATCGTCCGGAAGTTCGTCGTCTGCCCCTGATAGAGGCGAGACGCGACGAGCTGCACCTTGCCGTCGTACACGTAGCAGCGCACGTCGAGCTTGAGCGGAACTTCGACGCCGCCGATGACGACGGTGCGTTCGCTCGGCGGCACGATGTGCTGCGCGACGTAGCTGCGTCCTGCCATCTCTTCCCATACTCCGCGCGTCAGCTTGTCGCCGCGATACGCGGCCTTGCTGCCGTAGCCGCCGGCGGGCTTGAAGAAGTTGCGCTTGCGCTGCTGCCAGAGCGCATCGCGGTTGTCGTTGCCGACGACGACGGTCGCCGGCACCGCTTCGGCGAGCAGTGCGATCGTCGTCTGCGCGACGCCCATCGCGCGAAGCTCGTCCGCGTTCGACAGCATCGCGAGGTGTCGCTTGTCGGCATAGAGCGCGTGCGCGCGCGGACCGGGGGTAACGACGACGTCTCCTGACGCATAAGCCGCGCCGAGCGCGGCGCTCGACGGCTTTTCGAAATAGAAATCGGTGAGCCGGTTGTAGACGAGATCGATCGCGTCGTTACCGGCGCGAAGCGTGCGGCCGTCGTGCGCGAGCTCGCCGGGGTCGACTATTCTGGCGTCGAGCCCGGCTTTGCCGAACAGCTCGCGGAACATCAGGAACTCGGGATACAGGTACTGCGAGGGCGGATCGTCGTCGACGATCGCGATGCTGGCGAGCGGCGCATCGCCGCGCTGAAGCCGCCATTCGCGGCGGAACATCGAGACGAATTCGGCTTCGGCGCCTTCGCCGGCTCCCGGCGCCGACAGCGCCTGTTCGACCTCGAGGCAGCATGCGCGCTGCGCGCGCGCCAGCGCGACGTTGAGCAGCGCGCCGCCGGCGTTGGTGTTGATCTCGATCAGCCGCGGCCCTTCGGCACCGAGATGGAAATCGTAACCGAGGAACGCGCCCTTGGTGCCGTGGTCGATCCGTGCGATCGCAGGTGCGAGCGACAGTGCATACTCGCGAAACTCCGGCCGCGCGTGGACTTCCTCGACCGCTGCGACCACCGCTTCCATCTGCACGAAGTGACGCCGCGACAGGAACACCGCGGTCTCGGAGAAAAGATGCGGCTGATCGCGAAGGATCGACGCGTAGAGCCCGTCCGTCGCTGCGCCTTCTTCAAGCGCGCCCGCGAGCCGAGCCGCGTCCACCGCAACGCAGCGACAGCTTCGATTGAGCTGCTCGGTCAGATCATCCCCGGACGGCACGGCGCGACGCTAACAGAAACGGGAAATCGGGGACAGACACTGATTTCCGCAAATCGGAGCGGAGATGCCCAATTCATAATGAATGACGGACGCAGATTTTGACTGCTATGACATTGGCAACCTCCTTCTGACGCGCGAGCCTGCGGCATGCCGAGAGGCCCTCGCATTGCCCCCGGAGGCTGGATCTTTCACGTCCTAAACCGTCGGTGTGGCAAGGAGAACCTGTTCGACGCGTCCCCATCCTACCGCGACTTTCTCGGGATCGTTGGCGAAGCGGCCATGCGCGATCAAATGCGAGTCCTGGCCTATTGCGCAATGCCCACGCACTGGCACATGCTCTTGTGGCCAAGAGCCGACGGCGAGCTCGCGCGCTTCGTCCAGCGTGTGACGACGCGACATACGCATCGGTGGCACCAACGACACCTGACCAAGGGTCGTGGTCATCTTTACCAGGCTCGGTACAAGAGCTTCCCGGTGCTCGCGGACGATCACCTGCTCACAGTGTGCCGGTACATCGAGCGAAACCCGCTGCGCGCCGGGCTGATCGAACCGGCCGAAGCGTGGCCGTGGTCAAGTGCCGCCGCTCGCATCCAGGCGAAAGACGACGGAGCCCTTTGTGATGTCAATGCGGTTCCACTGACGCCGCTCCCGACTGCATCGCCGCGAGACTGGAGCCGCTGGTTGAACGAACCGCAGACCGCTGCGGAGTTGGCGTCCATGCGTTCGTGCGTGCAGCGCGGGCTCCCCTACGGCGATCCTCTATGGACTGAAGATGCCGCAGCAACGCTCGGGATTCGCCTCGAGTTGGGGCGGGCCGGCCGGCCGAAGAAGTGAACCCGTGGTCGGTCGGCCTGAGCAGTGAACCACCGCCGGCAGAAGGAGGCTTTCACGTCATCCCATCCATTTCGATGAAGATGGCCATATAGAACCAGCCGGGCGCGGGCGTGTCAGAAAATCATTCTGTCCCGCAGACCCCAGCTCCAGCGATGCGGCCGGTCAGAAAATCAGTGTCTGTCCCCGATTTCCCGAAATCAGTGTCTGTCCCCGATTTCTAAAAGTGCAGGTACGGCAGGGATTCGGCGGTGCGGGCGATCTGGGGTTTGCCTTCGAGGAGCTGGCCGATCGGGTCCCATTGGCCGGTCATCAGGGCTTCGCGGGCGGCGGGCTTGATCGCGAGCGGCAGGACGAGGTCGCCGGCGCGCACCTGCTCGGCTTCGAGGTCGATCGTGATCGCGGTTTGCGGCGCCGACTCCACCAGATCGGCAAGCCGGCGGACATCGGCGGGCGTCAGCACGACGCACGGCAGGCCGAGCGTCGTCGAGTTGCCGAAGAAGATCTCCGCGAAGCCCTCGGCGATGACGGCCTTGAAGCCGGCTTTGGCGATCGCCTGCGGAGCATGCTCGCGCGACGACCCGCAGCCGAAGTTCTGGTTCGAGATGAGAATGCTCGCGCCGGCAAAGCGCGCGTCGTTCAGCGGATGCGCGAGCGCGTTGCCGTCCCTGTCGAACCGCACGTCGTGGAACAGCCGCGCGCCGAGCCCGTCGAACGTCACGCATTTCATGTACGCAGCCGGAATGATGCGATCGGTGTCGATGTCGTTGCCGGGAACGTAGACGCCGCGGCCGGTGACGGTCGTGATCTTTGCCAGTGCCATCGAATGTCTCCTCAGATCCCGAACGTCTGCCGCGCGTCGGCCACGCAGCCTTCGATGGCTGCGGCCGCCACCATGACCGGGCTCATCAGCACCGTGCGTCCGGTCGTGCTGCCCTGGCGTCCCTTGAAATTGCGATTCGACGACGATGCGCAGAACTGGTCGCCGATGAGCTTGTCGGGGTTCATCGCGAGGCACATCGAGCAGCCGGCCTCGCGCCACTCGAACCCCGCTTCGGTGAAGATGCGGTCGAGCCCTTCGGCGATCGCGGCGCGAGCGACTTCCTGTGAGCCCGGCACCGCGAGCGCGCGCACGTGCGGCGCGACCTTGCGGCCCTTCAGGTAGTGCGCGACCTCGCGAAAGTCGGACAGGCGCCCGTTCGTGCAGCTGCCGATGAAGCACACGTCGACTTTCGCACCGCGGATCGGCTTTCCGCCGTCGAGCTTCATGTATTCGAGCGCTTCGCGGATGCCGGCCGCTTCGTTCTCGTCTTTCGCGTCGGCGACGCTCGGGATGTTCTCGGTCACCGCGATCGCCTGGCCCGGATTGATTCCCCACGTCACGGTCGGCGCGATGTCGGCCGTGCTGATGCGCACGACGTCGTCGTAGTCCGCGTCCGCATCGGATGCGATCTCTTTCCAGTACGCGACCGCGCGATCCCACGCATCGCCCTTCGGCACGAACTCGCGCCCTTTCAGGAACGCGAACGTCTTCTCGTCGGGGTTGACGTAGCCGACGCGCGCGCCGCCTTCGATCGCCATGTTGCAGACCGTCATGCGCTCTTCCATCGACAGGCCTTCGATCGTCGAGCCGGCAAACTCGTACGCGAACCCGGTTCCGCCGTTGACGCCGAGCGTGCGGATGATGTGCAGGATGATGTCTTTCGCGTAGACGCCGGCACCGAGCTTGCCGTCGATCTCGATGCGGCGGACCTTGAGCGGCGCCAGCGCGAGTGTCTGCGTTGCGAGCACGTCGCGCACCTGCGTGGTGCCGATGCCGAACGCGATCGCGCCGAACGCACCGTGCGTCGAGGTGTGCGAGTCGCCGCACGCGATCGTCATGCCGGGCTGCGTGATGCCGAGCTCCGGACCGATCACGTGCACGATGCCCTGGTGGCCGGTCTCGGGTCCGAAGAAGCGTATGCCGAACTCGCCGCACGCCTTCTCGAGCGCGACCATCATCCCTTCGGCGAGCGGGTCCTCATACGGGCGCACCCGGGTATCGGTCGGCACGATGTGATCGACGGTCGCGAACGTGCGGTCGGGCCGCAGCACGCCGAGGCCGAGATCGCGCAGCATGCCGAACGCCTGCGGGCTGGTGACCTCGTGGATCAGATGGGCGCCGATGAAGAGCTGGTCGGCCCCGCCGGGCAGCCGCCGGACGGTGTGCCGGTCCCAGACTTTCCTGAAAAGACTTTTTCCCATCCGGCGAGTATCGGCCGGATCGACCGTTTAGTCTAATGAAACATTCTTAGCAGTCTGCTAAGAATGGCTTCATGTTCGACGCTTCCCTGCTGCCTGCTCTTCACGATGCGCTGACGGTTGCGCGACACGGCTCGGTCGCGCGCGCTGCGGCGGCGCTGTTCAAGACGCCGTCGGCCGTCAGCCAGCAGCTGCGCCGCATCGAGACGCAGTTCGGTGTCGCACTGTTCGAGCGCGACGGACGCGGAATCCGGCTGACGGCCGCGGGCGAAGCGTTTCTCGGAGCTGCGACCCGCCTGTTCGATGAAGCCGAGTCCGTCTACCAGGTGCTCGGCCAGATGTCGGGTGCGCCGGTTTCCACGGTGCGCATCGCCGTCAGCGATTATCTCGGAAAGGAGCTTCTCGCTCCGGTGCTTCGCGACATTCATTCGCCGGTGGCGCGATCGGCCGGCGCGCCGCCGGTTCGCGTCGCGATCACGACTGCGCATTCGTCCGATGCGGTCCGTCTTCTCGAGCTCGGACAGGTCGACGCGGCGATCGTCAGCACGGCCGCATCGCATCCGGCTCTCGACGAGCATCTGCTGTTCGAGCAACCGATGCGCTGGATCGCCGCGCGCAGGGATCCGTCGCTTCCTGTCGCCGAGCGGCTCTCGACCGAACCGGTGCTTCGGCTGTCGCCCGGAAGCCATGGCCGCGCGATCCTCGACGCATGGCTCGAGAGGAGCGACATCCATCCTGCATCGACGATCGACGTGCCCAGCGTCTCGCTGCTCGTCGCATACGCCGTGACCGGATGCGGAATCGGACTCGCTCCGGCGCTGCCGCTACGCGACGTGGATGCGCAGAAAGTCTTCCTCGCCGACGCCGACGTCGAGCCGCTGGCCGTACGCCTCGTGCTGCGCCCGAGCTTTCCCGTCGGCCCCGCGCTGGCATCGGTTCTCGAGCGGGTAAAGGCGCAGGGGATTTCGATTCGCGAGCAGTTGACCTCGCCGGCTGCCGCGCTGACCGCACGCCGCAACGCAAAAGCCGGTAAAACAGCCGCCGGATCGCGTGCGGGCTCCCGGCTTTCCCGCACAAGACGACCGCGTTAGCTTCTGCGCCTTCATGTCCTGGGGACGAGATACAGCCGATTCATCGAAACAGGCCGGACGCCTTCTGAAGTGGAACGACGGCCGCGGCTTCGGGTTCATCCTTCCGGAAGCCGGCGGCGATACGGTGTTCGTGCACATTTCGGGGTTCCTGCCCGGGGCCCGGCGTCCGAAGGAAGGTGATGTCGTCTACTACGACATCGAGCACGAACAGCGCCGGACCAAGGCCGTCAACGTGCGCATCAAGGCGCTGCCGCTGCCCGATACGGTCAAGGTCGCATACGGCGTGGGCCTTCTGTGGCTCGCGATCTTCTTTCTGTTTCTCGCCGGAGTGGTCGAGCCGGCGCTGCCGATCATCGGCTATCTCGTGATGAGCATCGTCACATTCGGCTTCTACTACGCCGACAAGAAAAGGGCCGAGACCAATCGCTGGCGCATTACCGGCACCAGCCTGCATGTGCTCGAAGCGGTCGGCGGCTGGCCCGGCGCGGTGCTCGCAATGGCGATGCTTCGCCACCTGACGCGCAAGCGCGAGCACCTGACGATGCTGTGCGCGATCATCGCGATTCACGTTGCAGTGTGGGTGGTCTGGTATCTGTTCACCTGAACGCGCGCTCGCAGCGCGTTTGGCTGCCTGCACACTCCGGCAAACCTGCGATCCGATCGAGCAAGCCTGCGATCTGACCGAGCAAGCCTGCGAGCGGATGGATCAGCCGTCCGCAGGAAACCGCGGCAGCGGCTCGCGCCGCGTCGACGCGGCGTCGCGGTCGAGATACTTCGCCGGGATCTGCCCGCGCGGAAATCCGAACCAGCCCTCGCCGATCTTGACGAGCACCGCCTCGTCCGGAATCCCGATGCGCGGCGGCACGGTCGGCTCGAGGCTGTCCATGATCTTCATCCACGCCGGCAGCGAAGTGACGCCGCCGGTTTCCTTCGGACCGATGCTTTCCGGACCGTCCGATCCGACCCAGACCGCAATGGTGTGATTGGCGTCGAACCCGACGAACCACGCATCGACGCATTCGTTGGTCGTGCCGGTCTTGCCGGCGCGATCGTAGCCTTCCTTGAATGCGCGCTTCGCCGTCCCTGTCTTGATCGGCTCGCGCATCATGTCGGCGAGCTCGTAGGCGATTCCGGCCGGAAGCGCGCGCGGCTGCGGCGCACCCGGAAGCTTTCCGACCGTCTCTCCGTCGACGACGACGTTGCCGCCGGCCACGCCGAGAAGCTTTCCCGCCTGGTCGCGGATCGAGTCGATCATGACCGGCTCGGTCGGCGCGCCCATGCGCGCGATCGTCGTGTAGGCGATCGCGAGATCCATGGGCGTCACTTCGCTGCTGCCGAGCGCGATCGACATGTCGGCACGAAGCGGCGTGCGCACGCCCATTGCGCGCGCCGTTTCGACCACGCGCCTCGGACCGAGCTCCTTCACGAAGCGCACCGAGACGGTGTTCAGGCTCTTCGCGAGCGCGTTGCGCATCGGCAGATTGCCGTAATACTTGTCCTCGTAGTTGGCCGGCGACCAGATCTTGCCGTTGCCGCCCGGCAGCGAGATCGGCGCGTCGTGCACGATGTCGAGCTGGTTCTTTCCGGACTTGAGCGCGGTCGCATAGACGAACGGCTTGAAGCTGCTGCCCGGCTGGCGCCGCGCCTGCGTGGCGCGCACGAAGCCTTCGAGCACGTCATGGTATCCGCCGACCAGCGCACGCACGCGTCCGGTCGCGTTGTCGATCACGACCGAAGCGCCTTCTGCCCACGGCTTGGGATCGAGCCTGACGGACTTGTCGTCGATCAAGCAGACCTTGAGCACGTCGCCGGTGCCGGCAACCGACGACAGCATGTGCCGGCTCTTGCCGTCGGTCCCGCGTACGGTCACCGAGCGATCGCCTTTGACGAGCGCGAACGAGAACGGTCCGGCCTGGAGATCGTCGAGACCGCGCTTGCCGACCATCGCTTCGAAACAGTCGTCGGGCCGCGGCCTCGCGACCGGCGGGATCGCCGGTATCGGTAGCGGAGCGGCAGGCTTCGCCGCACCCTTCTTGATGTTCTGGCCCGGCTTTTTCGCCGCGGCTTCGGCGAGCTTGCGAGCCTCCTCGGCCTTTGCGGCAAGCGCGGCTTCCTCGGTTTCGCGGTCGCCCGGGGCATCGAGCGATTCCGGCGAGGCAATGCGCTGGAGCCCGGCAGCGCGCGCGAGAAACGCCTGGCGCTGCGTCTCGCCTCCGAGGTGCTCGACGACGCCGCGTCGCCCGCGCCGATCGTCCACGGCATGCAGCGCATCGCGCACCGCGGTTTCGGCCGTGGCCTGCGTCGTAAGATCGAGCGGCGTGTAGACGTGGAAACCCTGGGCCAGCGGAGTGTCGCTGCCGAACAGGCGGCGGATCTCGCGACGGACTTCGGTCAGGTACGCCAGGCCGACGTCGGTGCGCGTGGGTTTCTCGATCGGAAGAACCACCGGCTCCTGTGCGAAAGTGCGAGCGTCTCCGAGCGTGATGTATCCTTCCTCGACCATGCGGCCGAGCACGTAGCTCCTGCGTGCGAGGGCACTCTCGGGATGTTTGTGAGGCGAATATCGCGTCGGCGCCGGCACGAGGCCGGCAAGCATCGCCGCCTGGCCGGCATCGAGCTCGGCCGCGGGCTTGCCGAAGTAGTCGAGGGCAGCGGCTTCAACTCCGTAATTTCCCGAGCCGAGGTAGACGTAGTTGATGTAGAGCTCGAGCAGCTCCTTCTTGGTCAGCTCGCGCTCGAGACGCATCGCGAGCACGGCTTCGCGCATCTTGCGGATGTAGCTTCGCTCTTTTCCGACGAGAAGATTCTTGACGATCTGCTGCGTGATCGTCGAGCCGCCCTGATGCACGCCGCCTTTGAAATAGTTGCTCGCGAGCGCGCGCAGGATGCCGGCGGGGTCGACACCCCGGTGAGTAAAAAACCTGCGGTCTTCGGCAGCAACGAACGCCTGCCAGATGTGGTCGGGAAGGTCCTTGATCGGAACCCAGATGCGGCGCTCGACATAAAATTCGTCGACGGGAGTGCCGGCCGCATCGTAGATCACGCAGTTCGACGGCGGCCTGTACGCCTGCACGTGCGCGAGATTTTCGGGAAGTGTCGACAGGACGTTTTGATCGAACCAGCGCGAGCCCCATACTGCACCGGCGACGCCGGCGATCATGCAGATGAGTAGCACCCCTCGCAGGAAGCGGCGCGTCCGTCTCAGCCGTACCTTCTTCTTCGGCTTCTTTGCGGGCAGCACCGGCTGGGTTTCGTCGTTCGCGATATCGTCGTTCGCCATCTTGTTTCTTATAGCAGTGACGGGTTGCCGATCCGGCACTCCTGCACCGAAAAATCCGCTCGACGATGTGTGGACTCCGTCGGAGGAGGACGTCTACCCGGCGGCGTCCGAGATCCGCATCGAGCCGATCCAGGATTTCGGGGGGCACCGTTACGCGCACGAAGTCGCGGGCATCGTGGTCGCGCTGTACGAAACGGGTCTCGCCGATCTCAGCGGCGTCGTGCCGCATTACGACCAGCACGGGCCTCCGCCCGGAATCGACCGCTGGCTGACCGGCGCATCCAAGCATTGGACCGCGAAGTTCTCGTTCGGCTACGACCGCGACGCGCTGCAGATCGTGCTGCGCCTGTGTCCGTCGAGCGGTCCGTGCAAAGGCGCGTCGGCTTCGGGTCCGCGCGAGCTTCCCGAAGGTGCGATCACCGAGCTGCTCGTATGGACGGCCGGACAGATCCACGCTCCGGTTCCCGCCGGGCTGGTCGAGGCGTGGTCGAAGCCGCTGTCGCACGATCGCTATGCGGTCCTGGTGCTCGGGCGCGCCGCGGCGTCGTGGTACGGGATGGTCGATCCGGTCAACCCGGAAGAACGCGGCATCCCGGGCAAGGATCCGCTCGCGCGTGTCGTGCTGATCGACCCTTCGCTGTCGATGGCGCACTACATCATGGCGCGCCGCGCGCTCGACATCGGGCACCAGGGTGTCGCCGTCCGTGCATTCGAGCGCGCCCGCGAAAACACGCCCGATCGCTTCGTCTACCAGGCCGCCAGTGCGGCGGCATTTGCAGCCGCAGGCCAGTGGGCCGACGCGCGCAAATCCTGGGACGAGCTCGACGCGCGCTGGCCCGACGACAGCCGTTTCGTGATCCCACGCGTCGAAACCTACCTAGCAAGCGGCATGGCCAGGGAAGCCCAGGGCGTGATCGACGAGCTTCCCGACCGCTTCGACCACGATCCCGAAATCGCACGGCTTCGCGTCGGCATCGCAGACAAGATCGGGCCGGGGCCCGACTACGAAAAACTGATCTCCGAATGGGAGACGGCAGCCGAGTACGATCCCGAGCCGGTGCGCCGCCATATCGCCCTTCGCCTGCGCGACGGCCGCTTCGAGGAAGCTTTCGAGCTTCTCCCGAAGCTCGAGGCGCGCGGCGCATCGGCCGAGGCCAAGCAGATGATGATCGCGATCGGTGCCGGGATCGGGCGTTTCGACGAAGCCGCCAGGCAGGCCGCACTCGTCGGAAGCGATTCGCTCGCGCAGCGGCTTCGGATTCGCGCGGTACTCGAGAAAGAACCGCGTAGTGTACCGCCTGCGCTGCTGAATCTCGGTGAGACCGATGCGCGGCTGCTGGCCGCGAAGCTGCTCGGACAGAGCAATCCCACGCAGGCTCTCGCCGATGTGCAGGCGATCCTGCGCGAGGACCGGTTTCTTGCCGAAGCGATCGTGCTCGAGGTCAATCTGCTCGAGAGGCTCGGACGCACCGAGGAGGCGATCCAGGCGCGAGAGCGGCTTCAGTTTGCCGATCCGGCGTTCGTATCGGGACCGCGCGTGGTGGCCGGAGCGACCGCCAAGGCTTCCGGATCATCGGCTTCCGGATCTCAGAACGGAGCTTCGTCGTCATCGCCGCCGCGACCTGGCGAAGCAGGTTTGCCCGAAGGCCGGGCTGGCGGTTCCGGTGCGCGCACGGGCGGCGCAGGAATGACTCTGCCATCGACAGAGCGCGGAGGCGGAGGAGCGGGCGCCACGCCGCTCTCCATAGACTTCGCCGGGACGCGTGCAGGCGGCGCCGCCACTGCTCCGCCCGAGGATCGCGCAGGCGGAGCGGGAGCTCCTCTGTCAGGAGCTCGTACTGCAGGTGGAGCGACTTCTCCGAATGGAACGCGCGCCGCCGGCACCGAGCCCCCTGTTTCCGGAGCGCGCGCTGCAGGCGGAGATGCGCCGTTGCCCGGGACACGACCGCTTGCCGGCGAAGCCGCACGCGCATCGGAAGCGCGACCGGTCGTGGGCGCCGGCACTCCTTTGTCGGAAGCGCGACCGGTTGCCGGTGCAGCCGCGCGCGCATCGGAAGCGCGACCCGCCGCAGGTCCCGCCGCGGCTTTGTCCGGAGCGCGACCAGCTGCCGGCGCCGATTTGTCTGCGCCGCGAGCCGTTGCACCTGTACCTGCGCCTGCTCCTGCGGCGCCGGCGCGCGCTGCCGCTGCACCGGCCGTCTTGCCGGCAGCAGCTCCAGTCGCAGGCAAAGCCCCCTCGGCCTCTTCGGGTGCCGGCGCGGGCGGCGGCGGTGGCGGCGGACCCAGAACCGTTCCGGGTGCGACGTCGGCAGGCTCGCAGCCGCACGCGTCGTCGTCCGAATAACAGATCGCGCCGGATACGAGCATCACGCCTTCGACGGGAACCGCTCCCGGGCAGAGAAACCCGCCGCCGAACGCGATGATCGCAATCAGCGGAGCGCGCTTGCGCGCGAGCGGAGAGTCGAATCTCGACTCGGTCACGAGCGCGGCCGGCGCAGGATCGGGAAATCCCGAAGCCGGCACCAGTGCAGGCTCGCAGCCGTGAAGCAGCGGCTCGACGTAATGCTCCTGCCACGACGAGGTTTCCGGATATTGCCGCACGAGGTCGTCGACCCGCGACAGCAGAGTGCTGATCTTGTGGCTGGTCTCCGGATCGAGCAGCGGCTGCACGGTCGGCTCGACGGTCAGGTTTTCGATGCGGCGTCCCTGGACGCGCGCGCTCTGCACCGCATCGCGAAAGGCCCGCCCGAGCTCGCGCGTACGCGCGCCGAGGTCGAGCAGCCAGTCGGTCTTGCAGTCGGGCGGCTCCTTGGTCAGCGCGCGCTTCTGGCCGAATTCGTTGTGCACGCGAAACATGGCGGTGCCGATCGCTTCGGCTTCGTCGACGAGGCGCTCCAGCCGCAGGATCGCTTCGTTGGCCTGCACCAGACCGGGAGCGAGGATCGACGAATCGATTCCATCCGAACGCGCGGCCAGCGCCGGGGACGCCGCCGCCAGCAGCACGGGGACTGCGAGGCACAGGAAAAGCCCGGCCGGGACCGGCGCGGACGGGAAGCTCGGGCGTGCGAACATCGCCTGCCGCGAGTACCCAACCTCCCACCACCGTTCAAACCAAAGCCGCGACCGGCCCGCTTTTTTGCCCACCCTGGCGATAGTCGCACGCGAGAACTGTACCTGTCCCGGTTTTCGCGACATCGTGCGATCGAACCCGCGATCGTTACGCGGGAACCTCGAGCCAACCCCAAACCGTATGCACTGGATCTTTGAACCCGAATCGTGGGTCGCGCTTCTGACGCTGACGTCGCTCGAGATCGTGCTCGGCATCGACAACGTCGTCTTCCTTGCGATCCTTGCCGGCAAGCTTCCGGAAGAAGAACGCGCGAAGGCGCGCTTCATCGGCCTCGGCCTCGCGATGTTCCTTCGCATCGGCCTGCTTCTCGCCTTGGGCTGGGTGATGAGCCTGACGGCGCCGCTCTTCACGCTGCTGGTCACGGAGATCTCGGGGCGCGACCTGATCCTGATCGTCGGCGGTCTGTTCCTGATCGGAAAGTCGACCTACGAGATCCATCACAAGATGGAAGACCCGAAGATGGTCGGCGGCGCCGGACGCGCGAGCTTCCTCGGTACCCTCGCCCAGATTCTGATTCTCGACATCGTCTTCTCGCTCGACTCGGTGATCACGGCGGTCGGCATGGCCAACGAGATCGCAGTCATGGTGACTGCCGTCGTCGCGGCGGTCGCGTTCATGATGGTCTTCGCCGGGGCGATCGGGGAATTTGTCGAACGTCACCCGACCATCAAGATGCTTGCGCTCAGCTTCCTGCTGCTGATCGGCACGGCGCTCGTCGCGGACGGCTTCGATCAGCACATCCCGAAAGGCTACATCTACTTCGCGATGGGCTTCTCGGTATTCGTCGAGGCGCTCAATCTCCGCAGCGGCAACCGCAGCGCGAACCACAGCGCCAAGGCCCACGATTGAGTGCGTTTCCTTGTGACCCCGGGCCGGTTCCTCAATAATCGCGCGGCTGTGGCAACGGGCGCTGTCGGGCGAACCGCGCCACACCCGCTGCAGGCCCGATCAAGGAGCCGACACACCGAGATGCAACAGTCGATGTCACGACGAGGGTCGGAGCGTTCCCGGAATACCGCCGCATACGCCGCACGGTTCCGGTCGGCCGCGCTTGCCGTCCTGCCGGTGCTGCTCTGCCCGCTGCTCGCCGCGTCGCCGGCCGGCGCGTTCAGCCTCGACGACGTTGCCAGGAAGGCGAGCTCGCTTGCCTCCCAGCCGTTTCAGGATCCCGTCGCCACCGTGCCGTCCTGGCTCGAGGAGCTGAGCTACGACCAGTGGCGCGACATCCGTTTCCGGCCCGAGCGCGCGCTGTGGCGCGACAAGGACCTGCCGTTCGAAGTGCAGTTCTTTCACCCCGGCCTGTACTACAACCGCATCGTCACGCTGAACGAAGTCGATTCGACCGGCGTGCATCCGGTCACGTTCTCGCCCGGCCTTTTCGACTACGGCAGGAACGACATCGGCAGCCGCGTGCCGCAGGATCTCGGCTTCGCCGGATTCCGACTGCACTATCCGATCAAGGCTCCCGCCTACAAGGACGAGGTCATCGTCTTTCTCGGCGCGACGTATTTCCGCGCGATCGGAAAAGACCAGGGGTTCGGACTGTCCTCGCGCGGCCTCGCGATCGATACCGCCGCGCCGTCGGGCGAAGAGTTTCCGTGGTTCAAGGAATTCTGGCTCGTGCGGCCCGCCAAGGGCGCGACCGAAGTCGAGGTCTTTGCGCTTCTCGACAGTCCGAGCGTCGCCGGTGCGTACCGCTTCGTGATCTATCCCGGCACGCAGACCATCGTCGACGTCGAAGCGCGTCTTTACCGGCGCAAGGAAATCGCCAAGCTCGGCATCGCGCCGATGACGAGCATGTTCCTGTTCGGCGAGAACTCGACGCGATGCTTCGACAACTACCGGCCCGAGGTCCACGACTCGGACGGAATCCTGCTGTACTCCGACACCGGCGAATGGCTGTGGCGGCCGCTCGACAATCCCGAGACGCTGCAGGTTCACAGCTACGAGATGACCAACCCGCGAGGGTTCGGCCTGCTGCAGCGCGACCGCGATTTTCACAACTACCAGGATCTCGAGACCATGCAGGAGAAGCGGCCGAGCGACTGGATCACGCCCAAAGGCCAGTGGGGGCCGGGCCGCGTCGAGATCGTCGAGATCCCGACCGACAAGGACATCCACGACAACATCAACGTCTACTGGGTGCCGGACCACGTGCCGCCGATCAGCGAACCGTTCACGTTCGCGTACCGCATCAATGCGTTCGGCGATGACCCGCTGCGGCCTCCGGCCGGGCGCGTGACCGCAACGCGCCGCGAGCGCGACCCGAGGAACGGAGGCCAGCGCTTCGTCGTCGACTTTCAGGGCAAGCAGCTCGAGAAGATTCCCGCCGACGACGTGCTGCGCGCGGTCGTCAGCATCAGCGGAGACGACAATGCGAAAGTCGCCTCGCAGTACGTGATCAAGAATCCCGCAACCGGCGGATGGCGGCTCGGCTTCGAGGTCGCGCCCGTCGGCAGGGCTCCGATCGAGGTCCGTGCGTATCTCGACAAGGCCGGCAGCGCGCTGACCGAGACCTGGTCGTACTCGATGATCCCATGACGACGACCGCGACGGGCAGATCCCCTTCGGCCACACGCGCCGTCTCGGAAGCCCTCGCCGCTGCTCCCGAAAGGCTCCTTCACGACTGGCGACGCGCGTACCGGCGCTCGGTCGAGTACCTGTCGCATCTCGGTGTCGACGAGAAGACGAGCGCAGAGATCGCGCAGGATGCGATCTCGCGCGCCGTCGAGCGCGAGAGCTGGGAAGCCGGTGGCGATGCGTACTCCGAAGCGCTGCGCGCAATGCGCGAGATCGTCGTCGAGCGTTACCCGCGCGCGACGGCGGCCGGGTGCGCCGACCTCGATCCGTTCACGGCGTGGCGCGTCGCTGCAGCCGCCGGGCGCACGGGCGATTCCAGCGCGACGTCTGCGCCGGTTGCATCGATGCCTCCGATCCTTCGCGGCTCGATGCCGCGTGCAAAGCTCGAGCGCCGCTTCTTCCGGCCGCAGGTGGCCAAGGCGCGCGCCGACGTCGAAGCGGTTCCCGAGGAGCACGAAACACCGGAGGCCGCGGACGAAGGCGACAGCAAGCCCGGCGGCTCGGCCCGGCGCCAGCGGCGCTGGCTCCCGTGGACGCGGCGCGCCGCACGCCGGCGGCGAATCCTGAGCACGCTGGTATTGGTGCCGAGCATCCTCGCGAGCTGGCTGATGATGAGCGTGCTGCCGGAAAAAGGCGGCAACACGATGGAGATGCTCATCGTCGTGTTCTTCGGCCTGCTGTTCGCGTGGATCTCGATCGGCTTCTGGACGGCGCTCTACGGTTTCTACACGCTGCTTCGGCGCGAAGAGCGCTTCAAGATCATGCATCTGCCGAAGGGGCAGCAGTACGCGCCGATCGACGAGTCCGCGCGCACGGCCATCGTGATGCCGATCTGCGAAGAGCCGGTCGAGCGCGTGTTCGCCGGGCTGCGCGCGATCCAGCAGTCGGTCGATCGCACGCCGAGCGGACACCGCTTCGACTTCTTCGTGATCAGCGACAGTGCGACGCCCGAAACCGGCATCCGCGAGGAAGAAGCGTGGCTGCGCTGGTGCCGGGAGACCGGCGGCTTCGGCCGCATCTTCTACCGGCGCCGCCGGATCCGCCTCAAGAGAAAGAGCGGCAACGTCGCCGACTTCTGCCGGCGCTGGGGCAGGAAGTACCGCTACATGATCATGCTCGACGCCGATTCGGTGATGAGCGGCGAGAGCCTCGAACGCCTGGTGCAGCTGATGGAAGCGCATCCGGCCGCCGGCATGATCCAGACCGCTCCGTCCGCCGTCTACCGCCGGTCGATCTTCGGCCGCGTGCAGCAGTTCTCGGGACGCGCGTACGGGCCGATGTTCACCGCAGGCCTCCACTACTGGCAGCTCGGCGACGGTCAGTACTGGGGCCACAACACGATCATCCGCATCGCGCCGTTCATGCAGCATTGCGGGCTGCCGCCGCTTCCCGGAAAACCGCCGCTCGGCGGCGACATCCTGAGCCACGACTTCGTCGAAGCCGCGCTGATGGGCCGCGCGGGTTGGTCGATCTGGCTCGCGTACGATCTGCCCGGAAGCTTCGAAGAGACGCCGTCGTCGATGCTCGAAGAGATGAAGCGCGACCGGCGCTGGTGCCAGGGAAACCTCCAGCACGTGCGCCTGCTGTTCACCGAAGGGCTCTTCGGCGCGCACCGCGCGCTGTTTCTGAACGGCGCGCTCTCGTACGTCTCGGCGCTGCTGTGGTTCAGCTTCCTGCTGCTGAGCACCGCCGAAGCGATTCACCACGCGCTCGCCGAGACGCACTATTTCCCCGACGGACGAAGCCTGTTCCCGCAGTGGCCGGTTTGGCGACCGGACTGGGCGATCATGCTGCTGGCGGTGACCGGCGTCGTGCTGTTCCTGCCGAAAGTGCTGAGCATCCTGCTCATTCTGTTTCGCGGCCAGGCGCGGATGTTCGGAGGCGCGACGCGGGTGCTGATCAGCGTGCCGATCGAGATCATCCTGTCGAGCCTGTTCGCGCCGATCCGCATGGTGTTCCACACCCGCTTCGTCATCACGAACCTGATGGGACGCACGGTCGGATGGAAGTCGTCTCCGCGCGAGGACGCCGAGACCAGCTGGACCGAAGCGATCACGCACCACGGCGCCGATACGATCTTCGCGTGCATCTGGGCAGGGCTCCTGTTCTGGCTCAGCCCCGCGTATTTCTGGTGGGTGACGCCGGTCGTCGGCGCGCTCATCCTTTCGATTCCTGTTTCGGTGCTGGTCAGCAAGATCGAGCTCGGCGACTGGGTGCGCCGCATGGGCTTTTTCGTGATTCCCGAGGAAGTCCAGCCGCCGCGCGAGCTCGACGAAGTCGATGCCAACATCGCCGCGGCCTGCGCGTCCGCGGTCCTGCGGCCCGAAGCCTGGTCCGACGGTTTCGTGATGGCCGTCGCCGATCCCGCGATGAACGCCGTGCATCGCTCGCTGCTCGGGCCGAAGCGCAGGAAGAAAGCGGCCATCCGCGAGCAGCGGCGAGTCATCATGGAGTCCGTGCTCGAGAAAGGACCGGAGTCGGCCGACCGACGCGCGCGCAACATCATCCTGAACGACCAGGACCTGATCGAAGACATTCACACACGCGTCTGGCGCTGCGACGACGACGATACGTGCCGGCGCTGGGGCATCGGCTGATTCGTGGGGCCGGACGTCGATAAGGGCCCATCTGCTGCGTTGGATTCCGGCTTCGTTCGGTCGACGTACGGGAAGTACGACTCCCTCTCTACGCCGGAATCCGCCTTGCATCTGGACCCTTCTCGACGCCCGGCTCGTAATGCGAACGCTCTCGTCGCTCGGCGTCTGCACGAGCGGCACATCGCCTGCGGCTCCGCGTGCATTCGGGAGACAATTGAGATTGTATTCGCCGACTTCGGGTCAGGCCGGCTGCTTCTGCACGAGTCCGGTCGCAACCAAGCGGGAGCAGGGGAATGTTTCACAAGGTTCTGATCGCCAATCGCGGCGAGATCGCCATCCGTGTCGCCAAGGCCTGCCGTGAGCTCGGCGTAAAGTCGGTCGCCATTTATTCGGACGCCGACGCCGACGCTCCGCACGTCCATGCGTGCGACGAAGCCGTCCATGTCGGCAAATCGCCGAGCCGCGAAAGCTACCTGAGCATCGACAACATCATCCAGGCAGCGCATTCGGTCGGCGCCGACGCCATACACCCCGGTTACGGGTTCCTTTCGGAGAACGCCCATTTCGCGCGCGCGATCTCCGACGCCGGCATCGTGCTGATCGGCCCGTCGCCGTCGGCGATCGCGGCGATGGGCGACAAGACCGAAGCGCGTGCGCTCGTGCGCACGGTCGGCGTTCCGGTAACGCCCGCGATCGAAGCGCCGCCGAGCGACGTCAAGGAGCTCGAGGCCCAGGCAACCCGCATCGGCTTTCCGCTGCTCGTCAAGGCTGCCGCCGGCGGCGGCGGCCGCGGCATGCGCATCGTCCGCGAGATCGGCGAGCTCGCCGAAGCGCTCGAGAGCGCCGGCCGCGAGGCAACGTCCGCGTTCGGCGACGGGCGCGTGTTCATCGAGCGCTACGTCGAGTATCCGCGCCACATCGAGATGCAGATCCTCGCCGACCGCTACGGCAACGTCGTGCATTTCGGCGAGCGCGAGTGCTCGCTGCAGCGTCGCCATCAGAAAGTCATCGAGGAAGCGCCGTCGGCCAACGTCGACGCGGCGCTGCGGGCGCGCCTAGCCGCTGCGGCAACTGCGGCGGCCCGCTGCGTGGCGTACGTCAACGCCGGCACCGTCGAGTTCCTGGTCGACAAGCACCGCAACATCTACTTCCTCGAAATGAATACCCGCATCCAGGTCGAGCATCCGGTGACCGAATGGGTCTACGGCGTCGACCTCGTGCAGGCGCAGATCCGCATCGCGGCCGGCGAGCCGATGTGGATCAAGCAGGACGATGTGGTCGCGCGCGGACATGCGATCGAAGCGCGAATCTACGCCGAGGATCCGGCCGCCGGGTTCCGCCCGGCGCCGGGCAGGATCGAGCAGCTCGTCGAGCCGCGCGGCCTCGGCATCCGCGTCGACTCGGGCGTGCGTACCGGATGGCAGATCCCGCTGTACTACGATTCGATGATCTCGAAGCTGTCGGTCTGGGCCGGCGATCGTGAATCGGCGCGCCGTCGCCTGCTCGCCGCGCTCGACGAATACCGCGTCGACGGCGTGACGACCAACATCCCGTTCCTCAAGGCGCTGATCAGCCACCCCGACTACGTGACCAACAACGTGTCGACCGGTTTCCTCGGAGACCATCTCCCGGAAATCCTCGAGGCCGCAGCCGCCCTGCAGACGCCCGCAGAGTAAATTGAGCGCGAGAGCGCGAAAGTAGAGTCGCAGTAGATGCAGGCCGAGAATCCACGGCACTACAAGTACTACGACCTGGTGATGGCGGCGTTCGTCACCGTGCTCCTGTGCTCGAACATCATCGGGCCGGGCAAGGTCTGCCGGATCTGGGGATTCTCGTTCGGCGCCGGCAATCTGTTCTTCCCGATCAGCTACATCTTCGGCGACATTCTTACCGAGGTGTACGGCTACGCGCGTGCGCGCAAGGTCATCTGGGCCGGCTTCGGTGCGATGCTGTTCGCGACGATCATGAGCCAGATCGTGCTCGGCATGCCGGCCGATCCCAATGAACCGTACAATGCGGTGATCGACCCAGCGCTGCACACCGTCTTCGGCAACACGTGGCGCATCGTTGCCGGTTCGATGCTGGCGTTCTGGGCCGGCGATTTCCTCAACTCGTTCGTGCTCGCGAAGATGAAGGTCTGGACGCAGGGCAAGTACCTGTGGACGCGCACGATCGGCTCGACCGCAGCCGGACAGGCGATCGACAGCCTGATCTTCTACCCGGTCGCGTTCTGGGGACTGTGGGACCCGGCGACGATGATGTCGGCGATCGCGTTCAACTACGTGCTCAAGGTGTCATGGGAAGCGATCAACACGCCGGTCACCTATGCGATCGTCGGTTTCCTCAAACGCGCAGAGAATGAAGACTGGTTCGACAACCAGACCGACTTCACACCGTTTTCCCTCCAGGATTGAGCTCCGCTCCTCATTCGGTGCCCGACCGCAACCAATAATCGGGGACAGACACTGATTTCGGGTAATCGGGGACAGACACCGATTTCGGATAATCGGCGTCTGTCCCGGATTTCGGCCTGACTTCGGCGGATTTCACCGATAAAAGGGTGGGATGCCATCCGTGACAGCCCGCCCCGGGCGCCCGTATCTCCGTGCAGTCTCCCGTGGGCTTGCGGCTGTCGTCCTCTCCCTGCTTGCAGCCACTGCGTCACCCGGCCGCTCGATCGCCGGAGTCCCGCTGACGACGACGACCGTTACCGAGGCAACCACGACGACCGTCGAGCCCGCAACGACGACGACGCTCGCCGATGCAACCACGACGACGACTCTGGTCGCGGCGACTACCACGACGACGCTTCCCATACCGCCCGACTTCGAGCCGATCCGCCAGTGCGGCGACGCGTCCGGCGACGGTGTCGTCCGCGCCGGCGATGCGCTGCTGATCCTCAACGCGGCCGTCGAGAACTACGACGGCTGCTCGGCCATGGTCTGCGACGCGACCGGCGGCATCAACGGAGTCAACGCGAGCGATGCGCTGGTCGTGCTCAAACGTGCGGTCGAGGCCGTGCCGCCGTCCGCGCTGCGCTGTCCGAGCGCCGCGCGCCTGTGGATGGAGCAGCTGCTCGCCGCGATCCGCCTCGACATCCCGCGGCCCACCGTGCACGCCCGCAACCTCTTCCACCTGTCGGTCGCGATGTGGGACGCGTGGGTCGCGTACGACCACAAGACCAGCGCGGCGCCGTATCTGTTCGCCGAAAAGCCCGAGATCGACCCGGATGTCTACACCGCGCGCAGCGTTGCGATCAGTTACGCGTCGTACCGCATCCTTACGCACCGCTTCGTCGTCGGCCCGGGACACGTGGCAACGCAGGCGCATCTCGACGCCGCGATGGACGCTCTCGGTTTCGACCGTAGCTTCACATCGACGGAAGGGGACAATCCGGCCGCCGTCGGAAATCGCATTGCGGCCACCGTCATCGCGTACGGCGCAAGCGACGGTGCCAACGAAGCGAACAACTACGCCGACGATTCCGGCTACGTGCCGGTCAACGAACCGCTCTACCCGGCCCTCAGCGGCGCGACGATGGTCGATCCGAACCGCTGGCAGCCGCTGTCGCTCAAGTTCACCGTTACACAGAACGGCATTCCGCTGCCGATCACCAAGCAGACGTTCATCTGTCCGCACTGGGGCGAGGTCAAAGGTTTCGCGCTCGTGCCCGTCGATCCGGGTCCGCCCCCGCAGCTCGGCGGCGAGGGCGATCAGGAGTTCAAGAACTCGGCTCTCGAAGTCGTGCGATACAGCTCGCGGCTCGATCCGGCCGACGGCGTGGCGATCGACATCTCGCCGGGCGCAAAAGGCAACAGCGACCTCGGCACCAACAACGGCACAGGTCATCCGCTCAATCCGGCAACCGGCCAGCCGTACGCGCCGCAGGTGGTCAAGCGCGCCGACTGGGCGCGCGTGCTGGCGGAGTTCTGGGCCGATGGTCCCGATTCGGAAACGCCGCCCGGGCACTGGAACGTGATCGCCGATTACGTCGCCGATCATCCGCTCTTCGAGAAGAGGCTCGGCGGCACCGGCGATGTCCTCGACAACCTCCAGTGGGACGTCAAGGTGTATCTCGCGATCAACGGCGCGGTGCACGACGCGGCGATCTCGGCGTGGGGAAACAAGGGCATCTACGATTCGGCGCGACCGATCTCGATGATCTGCTACATGGCCGCACTCGGACAATCGTCGAATCCGGACGGACCGTCGTACGATCCGAACGGCATTCCGCTCGAGGACGGCGTCGTCGAAGTCATCACCAGCGAGAGCGCAGCTCCCGGCGGACGGCACGCGCATCTGGCCGAGCACGTCGGCGAAATTGCGATCCGAGCATGGCTTGGAAATCCCGAGCATCCCGACGTGGAGACCGGCGGCGTCGGATGGATCCTCGGCATCGACTGGGTGCCGTACCAGAAAGATACGTTCGTCACGCCGGCATTCGCCGGCTACTTTTCCGGCCACAGCACGTTCAGCCGCTCGGCCGCCGAAGCAATGACGCAGATCACCGGCACGCCGTTCTTCCCGGGCGGTCTTGCCGAATTCCATGCGGCGGCCCATCAGTTCCTCACGTTCGAAGATGGTCCGACCACGGACGTGACACTGGAGTGGGCCACGTATCAGGACGCCGCCGACGAAGCCGGACTGTCGCGTCTGTACGGCGGCATTCACATCCGTGCCGACGACTTCACCGGGCGCATCCTCGGCTACGACATCGGCCGCAACGCCGCCGCGCTTGCGAAGAAATACTGGGACGGCACGGTCGACCAGTAACCGGTCCGGGAGCGGCGCCGCGATCTTCGCGAGCGGCGCAGTGATTTGCGCGAGCGGCGCAGCGACTTCGGTGAGCGGCGCAACGCCTTCCGTGAGCCGCGCAGCGATTTCCGACGCTTCGCATTGCCGGAATTTCCCGCTAGCAGTCGCGCATGGACTACCAGCGTTTCCGCCTCGAGATTGCCGACGGCGTCGCCGAGATCACTTTCGCGCGGCCCGAAGGTGCCAACGCAATTGACCTCATCTGTTCCCAGGAGCTCGCCGAGCTTGCGCTCGTCTGCGACCAGTCGGACGAGATTCGCGCGGTGCTGTTTCGCGCCGAAGGCCCGATGTTCTGTGCGGGCGGCGACGTGCGCAGCTTTCGCGACGCCGGCGACGATCTGCCTGCGCTGCTGAAGCGCGTCACGCAGGGACTGCATACCGCGATCTCGCGCTTCTCGCGCATGGACCCGCCGGTCATCGCGGCGGTCGGCGGAACAGCCGCCGGCGGAGGCATGAGCCTCGCGTGCTCGGCCGACATCGTCATCGCGTCCGAGAACGCGCGCTTCACGATGGCGTATACACGCATCGGCCTGGTGCCCGACGGCGCGTCCACGTTCGTGCTTCCGCGTCGAATCGGCATCGGACGCGCGCGCGAGCTGATGCTTCGCAACCGCGTGCTCGGCGCAACCGAAGCGCACGAGCTCGGTCTCGTCGAGTACGTGGTCGCGCACGAGCGCCTCGACGACGAAGCGCGAAAGATCGCCCGCGAGCTCGCCGCCGGTCCGACGCGTGCGCACGGCGCCGTGAAGCGACTTCTGCTCGGCACCTACGACCACGGCCTCGAAACACAGATGGAGCTCGAAACCATCGGCATCGCCTCGATGGGCGCGACCGCCGACGCCAAAGAAGGCCTCGCCGCCTTCTTCGAAAAACGACCCCCGAAATTCCAAGGGAAATAAAAAAGGGCTCTTCGCGAGCTTGCGTGGGTGCACGGGGGCCCGAGCGGAGCGCGATCCCCGACGACGTCTTCACGGCGCGGCCGCCATCGCCTGGCGGTCGACGGCACGACATTCCGCGGGGAATGTTCGCGCATCGGCGAGATTGCCGCGCTTCGCATCCATGAAGTCGCGGCCGAAGTCGAGGTCGGCCTGATACTGGTTGTGTGCGGCGCAGCGCAGCTCGATGTTCCCGGGCGTAGGAGGTCCGCCCATCGCGAAGGGAGCTTTGTGGTGGAACTCGATGTTGCCCGTTTCGCGGCAGCGACGTCCTCGGCCGTCTACGTAGCAGCAACGTCCGGAGTCGCGTTGCCATACTTCGCGCCGCACGGCCGCGGGGATGGTGCGCGATCGCTGTCCTCGCTGCGATTCCGTCGTATCGGCGGTGGGCGTTGCGGCGGGACGATCGGGGCATTCCGCGTTCGTCGACGTGGTCGACCCCGGTCGATCGGTGCATTTTTCTTTCGG